>ERZ773066.66-NODE-66-length-57131-cov-4.882402_pt1 | contig 57131 bp, 62 predicted proteins | sample MGYA00580573_ERZ773066 | MGnify/ENA primary metagenome ERZ773066 (study PRJEB29015, sample SAMEA2738128) | human oral metagenome | biome: human oral; feature: human-associated habitat; material: saliva | place: China | collected 2203 ... | reverse complement strand
TAAATTAATATTTAAAATTAGTATGTTTGTACTAAGTGCAACACCCATATCACACTTAGTACAATTTAATATATAAGTAACACATTAAAAAATATCTAATATTTAAAGATTAATCACCATCACCCTTAAATACTAAGTACCTATCCTCTTTTTTAGCAAACTTATCGAATTTTAACATATAGGATATCCCACTCTTATCTGGCATAACCCATATCAATCGTTTCCTAAACTTAGTAACCAATCTTTTACAATATGGATTCCTAGCAAATGCATCATCATCCCATATCGCACAGTCAGACATGATAATAACAGTATCAGGATTCTTAATCTTCCTCATTAATGCCTCAGTAGCATTAGTTATGTGCGTATTACCAACTGGCTTAAATGTCAACAAAGTCTGCTTTAATTGTGTTCCTTTACACCTCACCATAAGTTTAAGACTCTGCTCAACAGACCATTCTGAGAAAGGCATGATATAAAACTGAACTTTTTTCATACCTTTATCAGCACGTATCATAGCATCCATCTGTGTAATAACTTTTTTAAAGGCAGAACCACCCATAGATGATGAACAGTCTAATAATATACCAACTTTAATCATTGTTGACTCAATATCTTCTCTCCCTGGAGGAGCATCCTCAATCCGCTTATTAATCATATCAGGATTCATAAACACCCTCTGACCTAAAGCCATCCTAAATAATTTATTTAACTTGACTTTCCAATCAGCTACCATACCTGTACTCTTAAATAGAGTAGTCATAGCACCAGCACCAAAATCTTTATAATTATCAATCGAATCACTATTTGTCTTAGATAACTCTTCATCTTTGTCCAACTCTTCTTGAACTTTCTTAGCGGCATCCCTTACCAACTTATCAGCAATCTCTTTGCCTTTAGTATCATCAAAGTCATTATTCTTAGTCTCATGTGCCTTCTGAAATTCATCACTATCCGTTAGCTTATTTTGAGAATTATCTCCACTTTGAGAGCTATCTTCATTCTGTGAATTTTGAGAGCTATCTCCATTCTGTGAATTTTGAGAATTTTGAGAATTTTGAGAATTTTGAGAATTTTGAGAATTTTGAGAGTTTTGATTGTCTACCTCATTAGACCTCTCTCTTGATATATCTGATTTATTCTCTTCCTCATTATCTAATGCACTCTCCATCTCTGATTTATTCTCTGATGAATCATCACCCTCACCATTTGCCATGCTACTGTCATAATTAGGTGGTGAGAAATCATTCTCACCATCACTACCCATACCACCTGCACTGGAACCACTCTCGCCACCAGATGAACCCTCACCATCACCATCTTGATTATTTTGCTGAGATTTTTCAATCTCATCCTTATCTAAGTCATCACCATATAAATCATTATCTAAATCTCTCTCAGATTTATCAAACTCATCACCATTATTATCTTCATCATAGCCATCACTGTATGGATTATTATCTTTTGAGCCATCACCACTAGAACTACTACCACTAGAACCTTTACTTAACGGATTATTATCTACAGGGTCTGGTATGGAAGAACTGCCACTAGAACCACCTTTATCATTGTTTTCACTTTCTTCATCTGAATCAACGAATGTCAACTCTACAGGTTGTAAATCAAAAATATTAAAATTACCTAAATCATTTCCTGTAGGTACAAATATTCTCTTTTTTAATTGTTTCTTAGCCATATCACACCTACCCTAATGATTATCAGAATCATCTAAAACAACACAAGGCTCTTCTTTAACATCTTCTACATGAAACACACCATTAACGATAGATGTTACAATCCCAAACCTCTTCTTTTTTGCAATCCAAACAATATCGCCAACACTAATTGATTTTGGTGAATTTCCCTCAGAACCACCACTATCACCTGATGAATCCATTCCACCCATACCACTATTATCAGCTAAATCTTCTTCAGACAACTTAGTCTTATCACTCTTATTTGTATCTTCTAACCAAGAGCCATAAGAAGATTCTATAGGTAGTATATATTTTCTATCTAATTCTGCGTAAAAATTTCCACTATCAACATATATTGGTGTATGTAGTATCTTACCATCACCTAAATCAGTGTCATCAACTTTATCAATCTTTGTGTAATTTACACTATAAATTTCTTGTACAATATACTTCCCTTTAGGTATCTCTCTATGTGATTTTATAATACCTACAACAGATGTTCCCTTAACTTTAACTAAAGTGCCATCCTTTAAAATCTCTTTATCAGAAACCTTTTCCTCATCAGTAATCCCACCATTCTTAGACCAATAAATTTTACCATCTGTAATTGACCTAATAATATCATTAATTACTCTCTGAAAAATATGTGAGCTACTACGTAACTTCTTAAAAGAACCATCTATATAAATATTACAAAATATATCAGCACCGATATACGGACTAATACTGACCCCTTTATTATCTCTATTATAAAATTCAACTTCGGAGTCATCCTCATCAAACAACTTAGCTACATTGTCTATAGCTGATATTACAGTTTTTGCCATCTCATCAAAAGATTTAAAACTTTTTAAACCTACATTATGCTGAGAGCGTAAATGTATAATATCTGTAATACAATTACTAGGGAATACACCCCCGTTAGCTTTAGCTGCTTTAGAAATATTTGGCAATCTAGACAATACTGCCCTTAACTTAGCATTGATAAATCCATCCATGACAACATTATCAACACCACCACTAGCATATGTGTCATCCAAATCTACAAAGCTATTCTTAATACTATGAGTGCTATTATTAGTTACTAGATGAGCCATTTCATGTGCAATAAAAAAGGTTAAAAGATACACATAACAATCCTTCAAAGACCTATATTTATCACCATTATTACAATACTCCTCTAAAGCCTCTCTTAATATAAAGTCAGGATTAAAGTAATATATAAACTTACCAGTTCTTTTATGTAAACCGACAGCTAAAGTAGAAACTGTCCTACTACGTAAATGCTTCAAATCATTGCTTGTAAACATACTATAAGCCATAATATCATAGCTACGTAAATTTTCTTTTACAACATCTACTAATGAATCATATATAACATCACTATTACACTTACTCGCTAAAATATCAAAAGTCATTGTTGCATCTTTTGTATTATATTTCAAAGATGATTCATTAAAATCAGTTACCTTAGTCCTACCCAAAAACCCATAATTAATCTCATGAGATACACTACCTGAATACCTATCATACCTCTCTTCTATAGAAATACTATATGTATTCGGCATTGTATCATCTATTGTGGTATTTTTATTTGACATGAAGTAAATCCTCACATCAGCCTTACCCTTATACGGATTCTCTGTATCTTTACCAAAGGTAATCTTCTCAAAAACATTATCATCTATAATGCTCTGAACAGCATCTAAATCAACAATCCTATTATCACTACCCTCATTAATAACAGGCGTATATCCTCCAAGAGATTCTACACATCTCTCAGACAAACTATTAATGAATTTTATAACTCTCTTTTTTCTATCTCTTTCCTTAGATGACAAACCCATAATACCACCCCTATACTATGAACTTATCAACATAGGCACTATATGTATTAAAGCCACTAAACTGTTTAACTTCATGATTAATATATGCATACACACAATCAGTAATCATTTTAACTCTAGTACCCTTACCAAAATCACCTTGTATGAACAAATATCTTACATCCGTTTTCAACCCATCAACATAAATAGTATCCTTAATTTCAACGTATGTAACACCATTATCAATAATTTTAGAACTATATGGCCTATACCCCCTTACAGCATTATTAATAATCGAAAAATCATAGTCCGGTGCATAACACTCAACAACATCACCATCAGAAATAACATTATCACCGAAATCCATGTCATCTATTGGTAATCTACTTATAAAATTATCAATATAAGAAACATCTAACATAAATTTTTTACCTCTCATAAAGTGTTAGAGATAGTAATAGCATTTTACTACTACATACCTGCTATTACCACCTCTATAAAATACTAACTATAAAATTGTAAACTTAGATTTACTTATATTTTTCTTTTCCTTCTTACTATCACTAATTAATTTTCTGATAGAATCAATGTACTCTTTATTAACCCTTGTGCCATAATCACTTGTTATATCTATAATCCAATCATCACCAGTAGCTTCGGCTTTCTCGTACATCTTTTCAATATCATCACCAGACAATCTAAGGAAAAGAACCATATTATCAGGATTAGGTAATACATCCTTAATACCACTCAAAAACATAGCATAATTCTTGTTAGGTAAAGATGTTCCATGTATATCCATAAAATCTTTACATAAACCCAAACAATAATTAACAATTTTTTCAGTATTGCCACTAAACCTAGAGAAATTCCTCTGAACTAACTTCATATAAGGAATAATTAATGTTTCATCTTTTAACTGCTCTATAGTAATATCTTCATCTAAACCTGTACCAAACGTATTATTAAAGTATTTAGTAAATTCACCTAGAATACTCTCACCTAAATACATTTTGAATATATCCTCACGTTTATTAGATGTCTTAATATCCAAACTCCTAATAAAATCAGCTAAATCCTGAACTAAGTCTAAAGTCCCACTACACTCATCTCTATCATCAGATGACATTGATTTTAAATTATATTGTTTTAAATCTAAAGAACAAGCCTCTAAACTATCAATAATATCACTAGCAGAAATAGTAGTACCACCCACTTTTACAGAATCATTTATTAATAAAGACTCCCATAAGTCTTTACCATACAACAATGAATCTATAAACTTAATAGTTTTTTGAACTTGAACCTCTAAAGACTCAGATGACCTGTCAAACACTAAATTTTCATACTGTGCCTGAACATCATCAGTAAACAATATCTTACCATTAAAGGCTTTAGGCATAAATCCTTTGGAAGTATTCCTACCACGCATAGATTTAATATCTTTAGACAACTGTAACATATTCCGAGTAGATGGTTGTGCATCCTCTAAAGTACGCTTTTCAACACTTGCCATAATTTTTAATGCTTGCTTAGTATCTAAGTCTTTAAAGAAATCTAATAATGTACCATCAATATTGCCTTCTTCTCTTTCAGACTCCATGAAAGTAATCCAAGATTTAACATCCTGCTCATCATATTCCTTTTTCCAATAGATAGAGAACCTAGCGGCAAAAGCTGGGTCAAGAGTACCAGTATCACCATACCCTCCACCATCTTCATCCATACCTTCCCATGCCATATTACAAGCTGCAATAATTTTTACCCTATCTTTATATTCAGAGAAATCAACTCCACCAAACTTACTGTCTGAAACAGCCTCAAAAACAGCAGATGTAACAGTACTTGATTGTACCCTATTTACTTCATCAAAGAAAAGAATAACTTCTCTGCCCTCTTTAAGTGCAGTAATAAACCTATCTTTAACAGTTTTATCAGGGGCCCTCAAAGTCAACAAGTCAGTCATACCATACTTAATATCACTAGAAACATTTTTTACAATGTTTTGTAACTCTTTTGAAACCTCATCTAAACCAGAACCCTTTAAAATGCCACCACCAACATACTCAGTCAAAGACTGTTTAACAGGCATACCCATAAGGTCAACAGCATCCTTACTGGCCAAGTTTACACTAATTAAAACTGGTTCTAAACCAGTACGTAACTTAACTTTCTTCATATATGCCTTAACCCTACTGGTCTTGCCTAATGAGGACGGCCCGATTAACATAGCAGGAGAATTATTTTCTAATGCAGTATCTAGAAAATCACTTACAGTATCTTCCACAGGTTCCTTAACGGAATCATATTCTTGATACCCTTTTGATTCTAAGAAAGGCAAAAACTTATCACAACACCACTTAGAGATATACCCCTCAACTAATCTTCGTTTATAGAGTTTTTCCTCTGCACCATCTTTACCCTCATTATCAATTGCCGCATTTTCATCAACAGAATATAAATATTCAGATAACATATCCCATGTACGATAATTAGGGAACACTGCTGTCCTCTGCTCATTATCAGACAAACCATTTGCAATAGCATCTATTACTGGCCTATCATTATACACATAATCCTTATTTTTTTCTAAGAACTCTAATACTACAGGGTGTATATTAGGTGTATCTTTAAATCCTTTTTTTGAAGTTAAAGATTTTGCCCACTCAAACCATCTATCTTGAACATCATCAGGATATACTTTTAAAGGAATGAACCTATTTGAGTATGCGACATCAAGGTCAGTATTAACATCATACAATGTCTCTAACTCCATCTTATACTCTTCACGTTCTAATCCCTTTTGAATATCAAGATTTGTGGCGGCAACAAACTTACAACCATTAAATGTCATATCATTTAATCTCTTTTGATTTAATAGCTGTACTAAAATACCATTAACACCTTTATTGGAGCAACGTGTAATTTCATCAAAGAAAAGTACAGGTGTTTTCATATACTCTTTATATTGTAGTTGTAATTTTACAATCTTTTCTTTCTGCTCATCAGAAAGAACTTGTTGCTCTTTCTCAACTACATTACCATCCGATGCTACATCCTTTTCAATATATCCCTTTTGTAAAATATCTTCTAATTTTTGATAGGATTGTTTACAAAACTCACGAAAACCATCAGAACAAACAACTAATTCTTCCATAGGACAAGCATAGCTATACTTTTTGCCTTCAACTTCCCCTATTTGAAACAAACCACTATAATCCAACCTAGAAGTAAATGCTACCCTAAAGTCAACCATTCTATAATTGTACTTTTTACACAACTCTTTAATTGTAGCTGACTTAAATACTGCAGTTGGCCCTATAAGTAATGGTACAACTTCCCTACCACCACTCTTAATCTCCTCACCTTCAGGCAAAGAGAAATAAGCATCTAGCCAAGTGTAAATTGCATCCTTGCCTTTAACATTTTCGGCATAATTATCCTTACCATTTTTTCGCCTATCTTTTAATAGTTGTAATGTATCAGCCGCTGACTCCATGATATAACTTTCATCAATATGTCCATTATCATATAGCCAATCATTTATATTTACATCACTAGAATTTCTATCTGAATCTTCTAAGATAAGATATTCTTTAGAAATATCATAAGGCACTTCAACCCCATTACCACAAGCATTTATAAAAGTATCTGTAATGATATTTTCTGAATCAAACCCACCATTACAATATAAAGTAGCACATAAAGTCTCATTTACTTCTTCACAATTAATGGAATTAGCAATACCTTGATAATCGACCTCAATAATATCTATAGTAACTTCCTGCCCATAAAGACCATTAAACACATCTTTTACAACACTAGGAACTTCCATTAAAAATAATGTATTACTAGGCGATACTCTATATGCCTTTAAAACATGACTTTCACTTTTAGTCTCTACATCAAAATCAGTTTTTGTAACTTCAAATCCAAAGAAATCAGAAATGTTATGAATTTCCCTAACATTTCTTACAAAATCAGCCCTATCAATAAAAGGGAAAAAGTTATTAATACTATACATCTATATCCCCTATATTACTTAAAATCTAAAATAGACATTATTCTCTTCATTGTAGAGAAATAATACTTCATTAAATTACTATCTACCACTAAATTTAGCCAATCATCTATAGTCTTATTGTCAAACTCCTCAAAAGATAACATATATTTAAGAATTGATTGACCTATGCCGATATCACTAATTGTCAAATTATCAGCATTTAGACCTGCCCTCTTCATCTCACTATATGTTGATACATACAATGAAACTAGCTTAGTCAATAACACAAACCTCAAAAAATGTATTCCGATAAGTAATCTTAAATTATCTTCTTTACCACCTTGAAACTCTTGTATCCTTGACTCAACCTCTTTTAAGTATACCCTTAAAGCCTTTAACTTTACATCCCTGACAAACCATTTATACTTTGTAGGGAAAACCTTTTCAAGTACAATACTATCTAACTCAAAACCACCATTATTTGCCATCACATCTAACTCACTATCTAAGTCATTCTTAGCATACTTGATAAAATCCATAGCCTGTGGTCTGAATTTACCAAAAATAGAATCACCACTTGTTAAAAACTTACGTAACTCTATTAAAGTCTTATCTTTATAAAATAAGTAACCCCTCAACTGCAACCCCCTCAATCTCACTTAAACAAACTCAACAATGATTTACTAAATATATCAAAAGATTTACACACGCTTCTTATCCTAGATGTTCCAACATGAACAAAATTAGATTGCCCCCCTACTGCTGGCTTTCTATATAAAGACATACTATCAATCAAACACTGCACACTCTTATCATACTCAAATACATATTTACAAAAATCTACAACACTTATATTATTATCTTCAATCATACCTATTATGCCCACACCATCCAATATATACTCAATTAAATATGTATTATTACTATCTAAAGCATACATAAAAATATCATACTTATTCTTATACTTTAATAATTGAATACAGTTATAAATGAAAATTTGTTGCGTATCATTATTATAACAATTAGATTGTATCTTCAAAGCACACCTAACAATACTATCTACATTAGATATTGCACTATTAGTTTTTTTAATGTTTTTAAATAATGTAACTCTCTGCCTTAAAAATAAAGCATATGACATCAAAGCATTTAAATATATACAAGGAATACCCTCACTCAAATAATATAAATATAGCATCTCAACATTACTATCTGAGTACTGATACAAACCCTTAACTGAAAAATAACCCTCTGGGAATAACATATGATAATTAGAATACATCTCATCAAACGAACTCTCTAATATAAAATTATTAAAGAAAAACATTGCCTGTCTCGTAAAAGTATGATGTATAGTCAAACACCTATTTATAAATTTATATAGATATAAGGTATTGCTATACATAACCTTATGAATCAATGCATCATTAATAGAAACTTCCTTACATGAATCTTTCTGTTTAACAATCTCATATACAATAGAATTACTTACCTCATTAATACATTCCCTACTCTTATACATATCAATTAACACTTTATCGAAATTGTATATAGTATTAACTGTATCATATTTTAATAACCCTAACAGATATTTAACATCAAACCATTCAGGTAACTTTTTAACCTCTAAAATACTGCATAACAGCTTACACACATTTCCAACTACAATATAATCGTCAGAATCAACTTCTAATCCAAAAGCAATATTATATGTTTTAGTATCAACACATACACCAAACACATTAATGAATGTTGCATTACTATCAACTACTCTATCAAGAACTAGGTAATTACTACCTTCATCCAAACCATTCTTTAACTTTGTAGCCTTATTTGCTATCTGCACATTTCTTATGAATGAATTGCTCAATCCTAAGTTTTTATGTAAACCTATTAACTCATCTATCTGAATAAAGTGTTTATTATCTTTAGTAAATATATCCATTAGTAATCTATCTCAACACTATAAGAATTGTTTTAATAATTTAGCACTTAATTTACTTACTAACACTAAAACTCTTCTCAATACCTTCTTATCAGCCTGTAATTGCAACTCTGTCCCTGTCAAATTAACAACATTAGCCCTACCATCTGTATCATCTGCAACAGAAACTAATTTCAAAGACTCAATACTACCACGTTCAATCACATCAAATAGAGAGTTTACTACTGCATTATTTTTCTCAGGTTTATAAACTTTTAACTTCTTATCATAAGTCTTAATCGCAGATTCAAAGAATAGACTTCTCTCTTCTTCATTAGACATATCATATGATGATACATTAAAAGTAGATTCACCACTATCCATGTACCTCAATGCGTCTATGTTAGCCATAGCCTGTACTTCTTCATCACTCATATCAACAGCGTCAACCAAGTCAAAAGTATCATACATTTCAACATTTGACTCCATAATATCCCTAAAAGTATTAACATTATCAATGTTTTTAAGTGCCTCAAACGCAGGACAATTTATAGGATAATCATAATAAGGATTATTAATACTAATACCACCAAAAGAAACAGAAACAGGTGAAACATTTTTATCTAACAACTTAGCATTTGAGAAATCTTCATTATCAAGACTAGACTCATCATTTTCATAAATCTCATAACAGTCTCTAAAACCCTTAAAGAATTTCTTATCACCTAACTGTAATCTCATAATGTATGATAATGTATCTACAGTACCTAATGCTCCCTTGATTCTAGAATAGTTGTCAGCTACGATACCCCAATAAGTGAATAAATATTTTAATACGATTAAAGGAACATCATTACCATTCAAATCACCTTTAGCATCTCTGATAACTTCATCCTTACTTTTAACAATATTATACACAATGCTATCTGATAAAGGTGCATTATTACTATCAGATGAACTACCTTCAGTATATGCTCTAATAATATCACTAAAAATACTACTACCTAAAATTTCTTGAACTGTCCTACTCTTATCATCTCCATCAATCTCTTTTTGCAACTGATAAAGACCACCACATTTCATAGCAGTTGCTACAGCTCTTGCAATATCATACCCATCAGAAGAATTGAAAACACTATTCGCTACCTCTTTTACTAATTCACTACTAATAAAAGTGTCATCACTTCTTCTAACCTTAATATCCAAACTTAAAATCCAATCAGGATTATATAAGCTATAAACTTGAAAACTCCCACTATAAGACTTTACATAGGAACAAAAATCTTCACCAATATCCATACCAAACAACTTATATGTAGATATATCAGTATCCTCATAACTACACATAATTTCTTCACCCTCTACAACAGCGAACCCATCAGGTAATGAGTCTTGTGTATGACTAACTGGTTTATCATTAGCCTTACTAAGTTGTAAATTACTGCAAAGGCTACTATAAAGAACTTTAGCATCTTTATTCTTAATGTTAGTATCTTTTAAGTCTGGTAGATGATAAATGTCATTAAGTTTTTCACCAAAAACATCCCTAACAGACGGAGAGTCTAACTTGAACTTTAATAAATACCTAGACAAATCTTGTACTCCTTATTTCTAAAATAAACTTGTATAAATTTACTAACTTTATATATATTACCTATTCTTACTAACCTTATTTGCCCTAATCTTAGACCTTACCCTATTATTCCTAGATTTAGCAATCCCTTTACCTAGCCCTCTCCAATGACTTCTCTTTGACACAACTTCTTTTTCTTTTAATTTACTAAGGTTAGAAAATCCTTTAGTCCTCATCTTACCAACAACTTTAGATTTGAATAAATCAGAAGATATTTTAGCATTGTTAAACATTATAACTGTCAACACAGCTATTAAATGCTTACATATAGTCCCCTCTAATTTAGGGTTTTTAATTTTAGGGAATCTATTTTCTTTATCTAGACCATATCCCATATTCCAAGCCATGTATTTATAACCCTTATATAGAAAGTCCTCACAACTGCAATACACAGATAAATCCCCACTCAACAATAATCGAGTTATCTCACTCTTCTTAAACTCTTTTAAAGCACCTATATCTTTAACATCATTTAATTTTATAAGTTGTTGATATTTCTTATTCGGAGTGTATTGACTATTCGTTAAAAACTCTACACACCCATCATTATTAACACCTACATATTTAGTGATTAACTTTTTAGCTCTCTTTTTTCTAGCACTTTCAGCACCCTGTAATAACTCCTTTTTAGTAGCCTCATTAATCTCTTGTAATGTGTACCCTTCTTTAAGATACTTATCATATCTACCATCAAAAGCTATTGCTTGATACTTAGTCATGAAATCTTCATAGTATCTAGCATCTCTGTCAGTATCTATTAAAAAAGAAAAAGGGAGATGCTCACCTAGAACATCCCCCAAGTCAAGGCTAAATGAATTTTTTGTATCTCTCAGTAACAAATTTTTTGAACTCATTCTTACCTTCCTCTAAACCATCATTAATAAACTTACCAAGTATAACATATAACTCCTTAACAGGATAATCCTCAATAGACCTGCCAGTTATCTGTGCCTCTATGATATTATGTGTTAAAAGAGAGCTACAAGCCTTCATAGAAGATATTACATCAAAATCATCAGAATTAATAATATTTTTAATAACCCTACCTGGTTCCTTTTTAATTATAGAAAGAATCATATCTTTATCTAAAGAATAGTCTTTACCACTAATAATCTGACTTTCAATCTCTTTTACCAACTCTATATCATTATTTAATATAGCCTCCTCTAGCCTATCAAATAATGAATTATTTAATAACTCTGACATAATAATCACCTTTATATTTATCTCGTAACTTTAAATTCTTCTTAATGTAATATGAATCAACATCTATTTCATTAATCCTGCGAATCTTTTGTACCTCACCATTTAACTTAAATAAAGCATATTTATCACATCTACTATGACAACCAATATATCTATCAGAACAATCCTTACAAGGAACATATCTAGCCAAAATGTAGCACCACCATCTAATAAAGTAAAATCATTTAATTAAATATACTATTATTATACATTAATGCTCACACATTAACAACTAATACATCTCACTATCTTCAGGCTCACTACTAGCAAAATCCTCTTCCTTATATGAACCATCATCTAATGCTTTTAAAATATCTCTAAACTTATCTGTAGCTATATCACTAGGGTCTACATTCACAAGATTTAACATCGACTTCAACCATTTAGCCTTATCAATGTAATCAGCATAAGACTCTAAAAAAGCACTACTTGAATCAATCATTTGTAAATTTGAAACAAACTCTTCAACTTTTGTTGATGTCTCACTTGTAGGTAACGGTCTCATTCTTATAGCAAAAGCACCTACATCTGAACCCCTACCCCTATATTTTAGATAATTCTCAACTAAATCTGTGATACCATTAATCAAAATCTGCTGAACCCTTGAAACAGAACGTGCATACCTTAAATCCTGTTTAACAAGTGAATTATTCCCCATAGAGCCTAAAGATTCTGCGAAACCTAAATACTGCTTAGGTACTTTTAAACTTGCAAAAAGTTTATCTGTAAAATAATCAACATCCACAATAGACTGAACATCTACACCATCACCAATACTCTCTACAGTAACATCACCCTTACCATCTCTTGTAGGGAGATAAATATTACTATTTATAGGAATTGGAGAAGGGTCTGACCTAAATCCACTACTTTTTTGCATCTTAGTATTAGCTTGAAATCTTCTTCTAACATCAGACAACATTTGTTGTGTCTGCCCAGCACCAGCATTCCCTACCTCAACTTTTACAAGATTAAATTGTGTAGACCTTGCAATACGTGATAAAACAAGAATATTATCAATCAATGCATTGATTCTAAACATAGTCCTAGCACTATCTACAATAGATGTACCAACTACACGATAACAAGTAACCTCTTCTCGTGTGTTATCTACCTTTCGTACATTTAACTTAACCTTCTCTCTCTTAGAAAGTTTAGATGATATAAAATGGACAAATTCATCTTTTTTTTCAAACCTAGCACTACCACTTACACCAGTACCAACAGAACCAAACTGACCGGCATCTTGGTATGAACCACTCTCAAAAGCATAATCCTCATCCTCATACCCTAATACGTTCCCCATATACTCAATCCTAGAAACAAGGTAGGGATTTATTACATCCTCGTAGTAAACGGATTTTATACCACTCTTCTCAGAGCCAGCATAATACTCTCTTCTCCTAAGTTTAAAATCACCATGCTTAACAATCTCGTATGCCCAAGACCAAAGCCTATCTTCTATATTGATATTATTTCTCAAAAAATCTTCTATAAATTTCTTTAGTCCCTCATCTGTAGAATCTACCATTACTGCAAAATGAGTTGTCTCATCAACCATACAAGAATCATCTGCTAGAATCTCCATAGCTGCCCCTATAACAGAATCCTTAGACATTTCCTCATTCTCTATGAATATATCACTTAAACTATAATCACCACGAATACCATCAATAACTTGTCCCAAAGCATTTGTATCATCATTACCTAACAACTGTTGTAAATTACTCGGTGAAAGATTAACTTTCCCTTCATTAATACTTTGCTTTGAATATATAGATTCAATACTCCCATCAAAAAATGAACCTACCCTACCATCTTCAACGATTCTAACTTCTCTTATGATATCATCTGTAGTATTCTCTTTTATCGTATTTAAATCTTCTATTGTGTCACTCTGACTACTATTATCGGTAATATTTCCCCGTTTACCGACAAATAAATCATACCATGCCATATAATACCCTCATACTAATATCTAAAATTATTAATGCCATAAACCTCGATATCCTCTATCATATCATCAATCTGCCTGTCAATCATCTCTTCAACAGAAATATCATTAGGTGTATCTATACCTGCATATGAACCTACCCTATTTGCAATAAGAAAATCATTAAAAGTACCTTTATTTCCCTCTGCATCTGAAACAGTACTCTGTAAAGCATTTTGAATAGCACCACACAAACTATCAGACACGTCTTTAGAACCTACCCTAGTCCCTGTTACACCATCATTTCCCTTACCATCATAATCTACGAAACCTGCATCTGTCACTACTTTAGGATGGTCTACTTTACGTTTAACCCTATCATGTAAAAGGTTAAGTAACTCATATCTCAAAATAGGATAGTCATATAACTTAATCCTCTTCTCATACATAATCTCTACTAAATCAAGATAAGGTCTATCAGTTCTATCTACTGATAAATATCCAACATTGAAACCCATCTCCTCAAGAATCTGTCTTGATTCCTCAGAATTAAATATATCATATGTCAACTTACCTATCCGCATACCAACTGTATTAGCAAGATAAATGACAAAATTACGTATCTTATATATAGCTATCTTCTTAGGAGGTTTAGGTGGATTGATACGTAGCATAAAATCAACGCCGAAAACTGGCTTCTTAACACCATCTTCTTCAATGATATCATCAACATATACACTAGATATCCCAGTACTATCTGTCCTAAACGATTGGTCAATATGTAAATATCTAGGTCTCTCAGGATACTTTAACCTAAAATCATCTCGTAAATAATCCTTAACTTGAATATCATCACCAGTAGAAATTATTATCTCTTTAGAAACGAATGGGTGATGTCTATTCTCATCAACACAATCCTGTAACACCATAGGCGAACTAAACAATTTACCTTGTGAACCAGTAGAAACGCCACCAATATCCTGTAAAGACCTCAATAAATTAGTCTCAAAACCAGCCCTCAAATCTACAGGAACTCTTAAAAACTTAGTCTGCATATGTGGCGGTAATTCTTCAATAGCCTTATTAATAGATTTATAATCTTCTAATCCATCAATATACTTCTGCTTCCCTAATCCCTCAGAAACCCTAAAATTATTTATGTCATCTGTAGAATTAACAATATTAGCCTCTAAGTAATTAGACCCCTTGAACACATAGAAGAACTTTTTACTAAAATTGTTTGGCTTGACGTCCCACTGGGCTGGTGCAGCAACAATCGTATGAGGGTCATTTCTAGATAACCTAATTTGACGCTCAGTAGCTGAGTTTTCAAATGTTGCTGATGAAACTAATATATTTAATGAATGGTTGACACCACCATCAACAATAAACCTAGAATTAGACCTATTAACTATATTAGCATATAAATCTGTTGCTTTTTCACTATCGTTAGACGGCCCATTACCACCCAAAAAGTTAGCTTCATCAAGCATTGAACATATAACTGACATACCAATGCTATCACTAGCACTAGAACCATACGCAAAATTAATACCCTCTGGAAACACTAATAAAGATGACAATCTCTGATTACGTAAAAAATTCTCATTAAAATAAGGAGAACTATCAACCAAAGACCTAAACTCACCAAACCCAGTACGCTCTGCTTGTTTTTGACTTACAGAAAAATATAAAAACATTATATTCGTCTTGGACATCAAGTTAAACATAGCATTGATATTTTTAAAACAAGACAACTCATACATCATACGCATCATGATTAACTCAGCAACGGTGCTTTTACCTACACCTATGCTATTATGTACAAATACACCAGATGACAATGCAAAATTATGATATGTATCTACCTCTAAATCATAAACGTCTTCACAACAATCAACTATCTCAACTGAAATAACTCTATGATTCTTATACACATAAGAATCATTTTTACAAACATTTAAAGTAAAATCCTTTTTATTTAAAATCCCATAACACTTTAAAAAAGTAGTTAGATTAGATGTACTCTTAATGCCTGTATCATATAATAAGTTAATTTTGCGAATAAACTTACCCCATGAATTAACACTACTAGCAATATCAACTATAACATCATAAGTAATACCCAAAGAGTCATAGTACATACGTTTAGAATCTATTATCTCTTTAGCCTTTCGTTTGTTCATATCATGAAATAATTTAGCCTTATCTCGTTTTATCTCTAAACCCCTATCAGTCTTATAAAACTCTCTAAGCCTTTCACCTGTATAACCAGAACTATTTCGATATTTACAAACAGATGCTCTCTTCTCCCTCTCTCTAAGACCATCCTCAGAACTCCTCCATCTCAAACTACCCTTTGAAACAGACTTCTTCCATCTCTCAACATCAGAAACGCTAAAACCATCTCTACGATTCCATTTCTCTAAGTTTTTAGCACAAACCTTCTTACCTTCTTCTGAATCCAAAAACTCTCTATGACCTTTATGTAGCCTATCTATGTTTTCCTTGCAAACAGAACTTAAATATGCACGATGCTTAATACCACTAGGAGATTCATAATAATCTTTCATATGTTTAGTATGATATTTTATATGTTCATGTAACTCCATAGGTTTTAGGTTTTCTGGACGATTATCTAACTTATTAAAATTAACATGATGAGTAACTACAGCACACCTATCTTGACTGCTATACCTAATCTTAATGTCATTAATTTCATCCCCATGATACATCTCTGAAAATTTTTTATGTGAAACAAACCAAGAATCATCTAATGGATTATAACACCTCTCATACCCTACAGGAGTTGTATCGCCTTTAAATTTTTTAACATACTCTCTATATAAAGGCATAAGAGAAGAACCAATAACTAAGTCTTTTGCCTCAATATAAGAACCATCACGTAGCATAAACCTATGGTCAGGAGTACACTTAATCTCTTCACCATTATCTAATTTTACAATAGCAATTCTAGTCGATACCTTAGTCTTATGAACTGAATGAGCCAACCCAGGTACAACATCACCATCTGATGTACAAGAATAAACCCAAAATTTACCATCATACCCATACTCATCTAGTAATTCTAAGAAAGATAACTCTCTACCATCAAGTAAACTGACCTTAGTATCACCAGTAAAACATCCACTTATTATGACGGAATTAATCTTTTCAGTATCTTTTCTAGTATCTCTAAAGATGTCTACTATAAAATCTTTCCAGTATGGGTATATACTTTTCTGGTCTGTTCCTATATAATAATCAGAATTAATCCACTCTTCAATTCTTACAATATCACGTATCTGCTCAAACTTACCAGACTCTTCCCTTTTATGCATCTCCTCTTTAAGAAGTGCTATAAAATACTCTCTTTCTTTATCAGTCATAGATGTAAATGAGCTAGAAGAACCTAATAAATCCTCAACTCTACTATTCATCTATCAACCTTCCATTTTCTGAACGGCTGTCAATATATCTTTAAGTTTTTCTGTAGGTACTGATGATAATAGTAATGCTAACTTATCAACCTCACTTGTACCATCATTATATCTTCTACGTTGTTGCTCTAAAGCTAAAACAGTCCTTTGATTAATCTTAGCTAACTCAGCATACATAGTAAATGCAGTTCTAACCCTGTTCTCTAACTCATAAGGAGATAAATTTAGTACAGCCTCTTCATTAAACAACATCTCATTAGCACCATCTAAAAATTTCTTTAATTTTGTCATTAAATCAAAATTATTCATAGTGCTATGTGATAACCCATACTTGAATTTAACATCTGATGAACTTACATATCTATTCAAATCATCAGATGGTGTTAAATCTTTACCATCAATCCACCGACTTAAATCAGTACCTACATCACCACTACCCTTAAAAGTATTCTCCGTATCTTCATTCTTTCTATTCAGTACTTCAATAGCAGTTGCTAGATTTGATAAAGAACTCTGAACAGAACTTCCATTTTTCTTTTTACCAGCAACTACACCACTATCATCATTTTCAACATCTTCTGCATCATTAACACTACACTCTATGTCTACAGTGTTATCATCCTTAGTATCATCATTTGTATCACTACCTTTTGAGAGTATTGATATCAAATCTTCATTATCAATAGGAGATGCCATCAATTATCCTCAACACAACCCTCTTTAACACTACTCTTATTCTCACAAGATTTTATATTCTCTATATAATTCTCTAAAGCAACACCACTTAACTCATCCTCAATGCCTAATACTTTAGAAACTTTTAACACAATTCTCTTAATTGCTAACTCTGTTTTCTTATACACACTACCTGCGTCAACTATTGAGCCATTCGTGAAATTTGATTTTTTAACATACAGAAATATTTTAATGTAATTAATATCTCTCTCTAAGGCTCTATTACTAGGTATTGTAAAATTTGTACCACTACATATATCGACAAACTTTAAATAATCATCACCAAGTAAATACCTAACAAATTCTAACACAGGATTCCCTATGCTAGCCTGTAAATAATCAGCAAATAAATCTTTCTCATCATCACTCATAACTATAGTTGATAATGAACCAAAAGAAGAACTACTCATATCTATATAACCCCTAATCTAACCCATTCTGCAACATAACACACATCTCATGTTGTCTTAATTCCCAAAACAATAACCCTAAAGCACGTTGTATGACCTCATCTTTATAGGCTTCATCTACTAACACTTCTTTAACTTCATTAGAACAACTCTCAATATAACCATCAATGATGAAACCATAGTACTTTAATTTTTTAATAATCTCATCTTCAATGAAATTACCAAACTGTCTTGAAAATTTCATACAAACCAGATGTATTAAAGAATAATCTATCTTAGCTACTTCATCTTCAAAATAAAAATCTGATTTGCCACCATCATCAAAGGTATTATCTATATCAACAGTATCAAATTTATTTTTATGGTATAAGTAATTGTGTATATCATTCCTCATGCCAGTATACAAAAAAGTACACAAATTACCTTTATCACTTCTAAAATTATCAGAATGAATCATCCTAATAGCCTTTAGGACACCTATAGACACTAAATCATCCTTATCAGCTGTACTTGCATAAAAGTGCTTTCTAACAATAATCTCTGCTAAGGTTATTAATTTCTTAGACAATACCTCTTCATTATTCAAATCATCTTCATATAACTGTAAAGCCATTCATTATCCCCACTACATATACCGCTAAAAATACTATCAAAACACTCTTATAACCATTATAACACAAAAATAGAGTAGATATCACATATCTACTCTATTATATACAAACAATCTATGTTTTACACACTTTTAGGTATAATATTATCAATAAATGAATATTTTCTATCTAACTCATCTTTTAATACACTAAGAGGGTCTAAGTTATCACTCAATAACATATCTAAATTAGATTTAGAAAAACCACTCATCAATACTAACCCCTTCTCATTCTGTTGTAAAGGAATTGTAGTATCATATGAACCAACATTCCAAAAAACTAACTTAGGTAAACTATATCCTTCCTCTTTATATTGTCTTGATAAAGTATCAAATAAAGATTCACCATACCTACCCATAGCACTATCAAATTGCATATCAGAAACAACTAAAACAGTTTTAGGTAAATCCTCTTGTTTCATTTTATGTTTTATAGCTGTCTCTAAAATTAAATGAAAAACACTTGCAACATTAGTATTACTACAGTCAGTATACCTGTTTCGTAACTCACACAATTTATCATGTAAAGTATCAAAACTAGATAAATCGACGAATTTTGGATTAGAGCTAAATGTAATAAACTTATTCTTAAACTCTTTAGATTTATTATGTTGTGCAGTATACAATGTTAGAGAATCCCCAACATCCATAACGCTAACACTTGAAGATGTGCTAACACCACAAAACATAGAGGAACTACCATCACGTACAACTAGAATATCTTCATAACTTTCAGGCACTTCCTGTAAGTCCCACAATACCTCTAAAGTATCATCTAAAGGCAGTATACCACTTCGCCAACTATAAGGATAAATAGCATATTTATTAATGATATCATACAAATACATACTATTAGCATTAATCTTAGCACTTCCATCTTTAACAGACTCTAAAAAGGAATTTCTCCTATCAGAATCATGTTTTATAAAAGCATCCTTATAGACTAGATTTGCCTTAGATGGAACTTTATTATAATCAATATCTTCCCACATATTTCTAGACATCTTACGTTCTACAACATCTAAATGCTTACGTAGAGCTGATAAGTATTTTCTATACATCTTAGACGTTATTCTTAAAGATTTTCTAAAAGTCTTAGCCATATTTCTTGTATCACTAGATGAAGTGTTTTCAGATGGCAACCATTTTGCTAACAATGAGATAGATTTGCCACCCTCACATCCTCTAATATCATCTAGAAACTGTGCTTTTAAATATTCAAACAACAACTCTTTAGATTTACTATTTTTAGTATTATACCAAAGATATAATAAATCATCATATCTTCCGATATCTTCTAACTTCTTAGATAGTAGTAATCTCTCAAAAACCTCAAAAGCGTTATCAGCTATATATCTTAAAATAATGCGATAAGAAGAACGTTCTCCCATACCACCACGAATATCTCTAAGATACATTAACCACTTTAATGCATAGTTAGAATCTTCTTGTACTGCATCAGAAAACATCTTAATAATCTCTTTAGCACTATCAACATTACCATTATCCATGTGGATAACTGATAATTTACGTAACTTAGGTACTGAGTTGTTGATATCTACTAAGTAGCTACCACTTGTGGCATAAGCAACAGCACCATTCTCCGTCAACACTTTTTCATTGTTCTTTAATGCTTCCATAAAATTCATAATCCAATCTCCTTCTTTTATTAATGAATATATACAGGAAATACAATACCAGCTCTTAACAATCTATCAGTAACAAGTTTAACATGCTCTCTAAAGATTTTAACCAAAGACCTTATGAATGTTAAAAACCCTCCTCTTTCTCCATATTGTGATTCCAACATAGTTATTTGATAGGAATAATACCCTAACAATTTATTATACATTTCATTATAGGTTAAACCCTCTACAATGAAATTTTCAGGCAACATCATAATACTCTCAAAATCTTTCACATAAATACATAAACTTATCTCATCCAATATTAGTTTGAAATTAGCTTCTGCACTCTTTAATATATCGTCAAAAGAGTACTTTTCAATATCCTCATTTTCAAGCAAAAAATACCACCCTATAAATATCCTAATCACATCAAAGTTTACAATCATACTCACATATACTAGATTAGCATTTTCATACAAGACCCGATACAAATCTAGTAATTATTGTAAACTATATGATATGACCTTAACAGATACTACAAGGTGGTATTTATAATAGTTAAAGCTATAAACTTTACTACTTTCATTCTCATCTTTTTTACCATTATGATATATTGCTGTATGGGTCTTATATATTTAAAAGGAGATTAAATTATGAACTAGACACTGTTTTTTAGAATATCTTGACTGTGGCATCCTTTAAAATAAATTGCTGTCAGTGTCTAAATCTCCTATCAATTACAATGAATACTAGACTCGTTACTTATTCCCAGAAAGTACTAATTGCTGTCAGAGTCTAAAATTGTAAATCAAATTTTAATAATAGACACCACACTTAGGAGTGTAATAATAGAGGTTGTTAAGCACACTATATTTTATGTGGTGTCTAACTATATTTATATAATACCACACAATATTATATAAATCAATACTAAATTACAAAAAATTATAAAACTTTACTATCTAACAGGTTTTCCATATCTACCCACACTACTTTGAACACCCACAGCACTCTGTTGCTTTTTCTTATCCAAAGCCCCTCTAACTACTTTATACAAATTCAATAATGTAGCCTGTGTATATGGTGTATCGACAAACATATTCTTAACCCAAACTGACATATAGCATTGAGCAATAATATTAAAATCACCCTTATAAGTATCAACAAGTCTCTGAATGTCTTTATGTCTACAATCAAATCCACAATATGAACGTAAACTTTCAGTCATAACAATAGACCAATCAGATTGAAGATTATCTTTAGGAATACTTAACAAGTCATTAATAGTACTTAATATAATATCTTTATTATTGTTATATACTGCAATCAAATAATCACAGAATAATGTTATAGAAGATTTAATACTATCCCTAAAATCCTCCTCACCTAATAGTAAATACTTATCTAATAACATATGTGCATTACGCATATGTCCACCAGACCTATCAGCTATTAACAACTTAATCTCCTCAGAAAGATTTAAACCCCTCTCCTCAGATACTTTAGTTAAATTCTCTACAATCGCTTCTACAGGTACGTCATTGAAATTAATCTCCAAAGCCCTACTACGTATAGTTGGTAATAACTTTTGAGGGTCTGTAGTAGCTAAAATATAAATCGTCTTACCTTTAGTCTCTTCAAACATTTTAAGCATGGCTGCCTGAGCCTGACTAGATACTGTATGTACTTCGTCTAAGGTTACAACTCTCCAATAATCACCATACTCTACAGTAAATATATCTCGTAACTCTCTAATCTTTTCTACATTACCAACAACTGTTGAATCAAATTCATAATAAAATGGTGAGTTTAACAAGTCATAATTTTCATTTTTAATATTGTTTAACTCTCTGCCAACAATACGTGATGCTGTAGTATTATGATTAATCAACCCATTTGCTACGAATGAATGTATATTTTCAACAGTTAAATCATACACAACATCTAATACACCATTATTAACTATTTTAGACACTTTTGAGAAATGATACTTGCTGAGTAAATCCTTAAACTCCTCTACCTTACTATCCTTACTAAAATCAATATTACAAATATAGCCCTCATGTAATATATCATGAAAAGACTCTACACTCTTTGTCTTATTACGATAATTTTTTATAAAATTAAAGGTGTTCTTCATTCCTCGATATGCACTAAAAGGAACATCACCTCTATAATTATCAATAAAGACATTTTTTACATACTCTGCAATTTCCTTAGTATATACATTGTTAGGTATACAATCTCTACATCCACTACCTTTTATATCTTTAAACTGTGATAGTAACTTTTTATTTTTTAAATCTAACTCTTCTAAAACAAAATTCTTACTATCACACAACTCAATATCTATTTCTGCACAATTGCCTCTTAAACTTCTAAGTGAATTTATACACCCACACAAAGACAGTAAATTTTGTACATCTATAGCAGTACTCATGTCAAGTTTAGTTATATTGAATCTCTTAGTACCTAGAAAATCAAACAATGAACTTAAAAAACCTTTAATATATTCTTTATTTGAAGAAAATACATTATCAGGTATAGTGTATATATTAAAATTAATATCATTAATATATCTAGTAACATCATCCCCACAAACATTGCCTTCATTAAGACACTCATCACGTATGATACCACTAATATACCCTTTAATATCATCATTATCATTTCGTACATCCAAAGTATCCTCTAATTCTATACTTTGAGATTTATCGATAAGTAAATTTGATAATACACTTCCACAAAAGTACCCTTTATCAAATTCACTCACATTTTCACGAAAAAAACTGTAATCCTTTGTAGCATTAGAGAATGATATTTCATCATTCTTAGGCATAGCAACATAATCATCAGTAGTTATTCTATCCAACCTTTTCCATGATAAACCATCCTCACCAAAAACCATAACTCTATGATTTGGTGTGCCACTAATAGAAAACTCTTTAGATAGTATTTTTATGATTTTCTTATTACCACCGTAATAATGATGTGTTGCTAAATTACCACACAATACACGTATATCTCTATCAGAAATGTCCATAAACCCATCACTATCATGTGATGGGTTATTAACAATATCTTCTATTTTCAAATATCCCTTATTTGTATGAACCCTAGTTCCTCTAGAAACACACTTGCCAGTACCAAAACTACCACAAAACAATAATACCTTTGGTGCTTTTTCAGGATTCTTAATAATAGCCTTTATTAGCTTTTTAGCCTCTTCCTGACCAGCCATATCATCTAAAGTCTTAGGTCTTAATTCTTGACTTAGCATATAATTCTATCCCCTAATACACATCTTGAATTTTTATCATCTTAAATAGTTTAATAAAATTAACATTCCTCATAATATCATCAACACAATCACCTGCATGAAATTCTATGTCTTTAATATACCTTAAAATGCCCATAAAAAATACTATGTCATTTGTTAGGATGCAATCCTTGAATATGCTCCCTTTTCTACATAAGCACATTAGACTCTCATCTCTAACCCAAAACTTAGGTACTAAGAATTGAGAGTCAATGCCAACCAACTTAACATAACAAAAACCTTTACCTACATCATTAAAAGTATCTATCTTATAGATATTACAATAACCCATCAAATGCTATACCTCTTATAAATATTATGCAAAGCCTCGTTGCTACCTTCCTCTAAAGTCTTTACATATTCTTTAGCTTTGCTCATAGCCTCACTCTCATCATACTCATCTTTTAGTCTTTCAACCTCACATCTATAGATGCAATCTAATAACTTTTTATGTAAACATTCAGCAACAACCTCACCAGCACTGCTATCCCACCTAAAAGCATTGTTACAAAAAGCTCTAGCAGAGCGAATAGTCTCGTTATCTAACATATCACAATTATTAATATCAGCTACATGACCTTTTGACATTCTTCTAAATTCACCATAGATATCCATAATAAAAATCTCCTTTATAAAATCTAAACATAATTAATAGTGTAAATTAACAATCTTTCCATCATCCTCATAATGAAGATATACAGGGTCTCCATCTCTCTTACCACTATCTTCTCTCTTTAACTTAGGGTATTTTGTTTTAAATGAATTAAATGTATACCTACCATTATAATGAAAATGAATCGTTTCAGCAAAAGCACTTCCGACACCAAAAACAAAAACACCTACCAACGATAAAATGATTAGCTTTTTCATAGTGCCTCCTTTAAATATCACTATCACTACACCATCATTATAACATACTAATATCATATTGTAAAGTTTTGTTAAGTTATAAATTGATACAAAATTAGGGCAGTGAATTTAACACTGCCCTAACAACTTTATGCTTTTAGATTAGTACCATAAGCATCACGATACATACCTTCTACATTCTTTGTATTGACATTTACTCGTTCTACTTTATGAATTTCACCCTCTGAGCCACTCTCATGCTTAATAACAAATCTTTGTGCATCTTCAACATCTTTTAATTCAGGTTTAAACTCTTTAATAGCTTTAACCATATTAGCATCAATTACTGCACCATTTTGCAAAGCTCGATACAAAGCATTTGCGAACTCATAACGTGTCATAGACTTATCACCCTTAAAAGTGCCATCTGGATAACCAACTAAATATCCTTTATCAGACAAGTCTTTGACAAAATCATATGCCCAATGCCCTTTAGGTACATCAGGGAACATTACATCATAATCAGTCCCATTAGATTGATTTAGACTCTTTACAAGATTATCGTATTTTTGAGCCAATGCTTCATATTTTTTAGCTAAATCTTGAACATCTTTAGCCACAGCTACATTAGAGTTGGTAACTTGCTTATATGATTTACCTACACGGAATGTAGCACCGGCATTAACCATATTATCACCTGTACCAAACGTAGCACCTAGAGATAATAGTGTATTTTCGTTAGGGTGTGCGAACACACCAACTGCAACAGCATTAGAACCTTTATAATTACCATAACCTACTGAATATTCAACTTTTTCATTAGGATTGAAAGATAATGGATGCAGGGCACTCAAAGCAGCGGCATTAGCACCCGCATGAGCAACTTGTGTATCAGTATAGTTATTAGCTCTTAATGTGATACTATCACCAACACTATTAACTGTATCTTTCAACTGTTTAACATTAACAGCATCTGTATCTTTAGTACCCTCTTTAACATCATGAATCTGTTGACCACCAGCACTAATATCTGTAGTAGTAAAACGAATAGTAGCATTATCATCGGATACTTGCATACCCTCATTATTGAATGTAGCCTGTGTTAGTGTATCAGTATTTTCAATTTGAATGCCTGTAGGTTTAATATTAATATGCTCACTACCATTAAAGAAATAAGCACCATCTTTATTGATACCAGCATGAGTATTATCGGTAACCTTACCAAACTCAACAGCATCCATATCTTTTAATGTTTTATTAACATTAACTTTGTACTCTTTACGCCCAAAGTTATTATCTTTAGATGTAATAGTTGTATTATCACCACTAACTACTGTATTATACTTTTGAGCTTCAAGAGCTACATCGTATAATTGACTACCATTAATAGCATCTGTAGAAGTATCGGAAACTCTCCCAGCAGAAACATTTTGAAGTTGACGTGTATACTCTGGTACAACACTATCACCAGCTCGACCAAAAGATACCACACTATCAGGTGTAGAACCTGCATATGTAGAGTTTGAGAATTTAATATCAGTAGCATTATCTTTGATGTTAGAAGTTCCAATAGCTGCTTTTGTTGCAGAATTTGAACCAATAGCTACACCATCTTTAATATTGGCCACTGCATTATGACCTACTGCTAAAGAACTCTTTTCTACTGCCTCTGCTAAAGTACCAACTGCTAAACTATGTTTAGCAGTAGCTTTAGCCTGATTACCAACTGCAACCGCAGAATATTCTGTAGCCTTAGATTTAAACCCAGCTACAAAAGTTTCATTAGCTGTTGCTGTAGAATGATTTCCAACTACAACTGAATTAGCACCAGTAGACTCATTGTCAGTACCAAGTGCAGATGCTTGGTCTCCTGTAGCAATATTCTGGTAACCCATCGCTACTGCATAATCACTTTTAGCTTTATTCCCATATCCTATAGCTGTAGATGCAATACCTGCAGCTTCAGTTGATGCACCAAAAGATAAAGAGTTTCTATTACTAGCATAAGCACCATTACCAATCGCTACTGTATTTTGACCATTAGTCCGTGCTTGACTACCAATAGCCACAGTATACTCAGTCAACGCATGGGCACTCGAACCAAAAGCAAAGGAATCTCTTCCAATAGCTTTAGCTTTATCACCACCAACAAAACTATTTTCACCATCAGATACATTGCCTTGTCCAAAAGCCATAGAGTTTGCTTTTTTTACAACATTTCCATCACCGAAAGCTAATGAACTTGTGGCACTCATCTCAGTAGTATTATTACTACCAAACACTGTCCCATAATCCCCATTAGATACATTATTGTATCCAGTGTTTGACCCAACAGCCATAGCTCCACTAGAAATTGAGGCTACAATCGCAGTTGCTAACAATACCTTGTTCATTTTCATAATTCACATCTCCTTATATTAAATAGAAATTGTTTGTATAAGGAACATTACTATATGTTGTGCGTTGTTAAGTCTACAACACTACCCTAATGACATTGTAAACTTATGTAATGTTCCTTATGTACCAATAATAACACACCCTATATATTTTGTAAATACTAAAAACTAAAAATACACAAAAAGTGAGTAATTTTTGAAATTACTCACTATACACTTACGATTTTAAACTATTTTTAATTCTATAGATTTTATTATAAATATACTTTATATCGTCTTCAACAACATCAATATTTTGTAATACTCTATTATTCTTTTCAATGACGATACACTTCTTTATAACATCATAATACACATAGATAGTATTAAACTCATGATACCTAACAATAATTAAATCTTTCTTGTATCCACCTAAAGTATAAGGAATATACTCAATGACAAAAGAACCATACACATCATCACCAAAAGAGTAAATCTCCCTTGACTCAGAATCAATTACACTATCACAAACACAATCACAATGAATAAACCTCAACAATGTATTATGTAAATCAACTATTTCTGAATCAATCAACACCATCACCTACTTTATAATACTCTTTAACTTTACTAATATTTTCAGTATTTATTGTACCAATCATATCATTGAACCTTTTAACAGTCAGATAGTCATAGAATCTATAAGTATCACTATCAAAAGAATGTTTAATATACTCAACAGTATTATCCCTAGATATAGAATATATATCTTCATTATATAAGCATATATGTTTCGTATCCACTACTTCATATGTATGAAAATGTCCAAAAAACCACTTAAATGATTTTCCACTAAGACATTCCTCTACACCATCTAGAATATCTCTAGCCTTACACCTATCACCAAATGGTTTAATTGTCTTCATTTTATTTAATGTCATATTACTACAAGTATGTGTTAGTACATAATCTATACTCTTACCACTATCTAAAGACTTTTCCAACCTATCAATATCATCTACATCAGGCAACTCTTCATTCCAATATGTACTACCTAATACACGACACTCTTTATCTACAGATGTTGCTCCACCAAAACATAAAAAATTATGTCCTTCAATTCTATAGATATTCCCTCTAATTAGATGAAAACATCGATTATTAAGTTTATGAACTTTATTTCCCCATTTAGTACATATTTCTTGTTTATTCAAATAATCAAAATTCTCATGATTACCATCAATGAAAGCGATATTATAATTTAACTTACTTATATACTCTAATGACTCCCTTTGTTGCTCAGTATCACTAAACATAACACCAAAATCACCAAGTATGATTACTGTATCATTATATTTAATACTGATACCACTCTTATTTAAATTCTCTCTCATTATCTGTGTGATATCACCATGAATATCACCAATAAGATATATCATACAACACCTACTTCAACAATCTAAATGTTCTTTCAATCTCTCTTAATGTCTTAATCTTATAATATTCTTCTTTATCTAGATGATAAAAATAATAGTTAAGGTGATTTATATAAGACCATAAACATAAAACTACTACGAACACTAAAAACTCTAAGATACCAATCTCTCGTGACTTATTATAAAAACCTATAATTAGTAAACACATAAAAGATAAGTCGACTACCATACAAAAGATAAACTTCAATCGTATCTTAATCATAACCAATCACCCTCACCGTAGCCATCACAGTTCCACAAATACTCGGAATAAGACTCATATTTTTTACTTGTACTTCTATCTTTACCTTTACACACATCAATATAACCTACACTACAACCATCACTGTTATAGAAACTACCTTTAAAATAAAGATTGTACTTCTTACTCAACTTAACTAAATATGGAACATCTAATCTCCAAGCCCACCCCATAGCAAACACAGCAATATACTCACCATCTGATGACTTATCAATAACACTATCGGTAAATGAGAATAGTACATTATTCTCTACACCTTTTAATACATACACATTATTAAAAGTACCACTATCATACCCATGAGAAATTGCCACATACCCATCATCACAATATAAAGACACACCTTTGTCAACTTCATGTGATAGTTTATTATTATTGTACACCTTCATAGTAATTACGTCATTTAAAAACGTATTAATATCATCGTATGAACCCTTAACTTTCATATACCCTCTATACCAACTTGGCATAACATCACCATCCTTTGTATTGTAAACCTGCCATAACTTCATAAATATATTATACACTAAAATGACTGTTATATACAAAAAATTGAGGTAATTCCCTATACGAAAATACCTCAATCTATGCATAACTATACAGATAATTGTAAACCTAGAACATATCTAAGGTATGAACTATCTAACTATTAACTTTTTAAATATTCTAATGCTAAACTCTCAATAAGGTCTAATAACTCATACTCAGCATGGAGTGTAATGGCTTCTTCCCCATTAGCACTATCTTTACTAGCCTGTGACTCATTAAAATCATTTTTAGCCTTATTCTTCATAGCAGATACCAAGTCTAAAAACCGACTACAATTTAATTCTCTAGTCTCACTAATACTATTAAGAACATTAATATCTACATACTTAGAATCTAAAAACCTTTTATCCATATAACACCTACAATCTGCCAATCACATCTTCTATTGAATATGTGATTGTATCAGCTATACCACAACTATACAACTGCATAGCTATATAGTCATCAATATATACATCCTCACAATACCCTAATTCTTTTGAAAATGCCACCTGTAATGAGTTTTTACCATCTTCATGATATTTCATACTAATATACCTATAACCCTCGTTATAGAACGATATAAGCAATATTTTAGTAGCACTATCTCCTAAATGTATCTTCTTCGTATCTACACGAAATGATAATATCAAATCATAGACTATAAAGTAAAACTCTTTAAGCATATATATGAACACACATAAACCTATAAAGCCAACTACTACAAACCCTACAAATTGACATATGAATATAAAAGTATCCATGTAACACCTTACCTCTTCATGTATCTGCATAGACTATACATTTATTTATAATACTATATCTAATCACCAAAGAAAATAATGTCTCTTACAAACTCTTCAATAGCCTCTTGAACATCCTCACTACTAACAGAATTATGTAATCGTACTAAATCTTGAATGAATCCCCATGTATCTTTAACACGAATAAATTCAGCGTAATTATTGCTATCAATTCTATTGATTAACAACTTCATAACAAATGAAGATAACTCATCCTCAGTATAATTATTAGCATCTTTGTCAACACCTGTATCACACACAATATCACCTTCCTCATAATCGTCATAGATGAATTTAAAGCTATTATTTACAGAACTTCTAAGCATATTTTCCCACTCATCACATAATCTACTTCTAACAAGAACCATTTTGTTATTAATATCCTTAATTAGTTCTTCAACTGAATTATAACTCAACCAGTACTTACATTGTAATTCATTAAAAGGCATCCCACTATTAACATCTAAAACAAACTCATCTAATCTACTTAGAATATTACTGAATATATACATATTAGCTAAGAAGTTATAGATTGTATCCTCTCTAGAAACTACTTTGACACCATTATCAGTATAACCCTTGATAAAATCTAAGTATTCATCAGACCTATATCTACTGAAATTGTCTCGCATGAGCATATCTAATACTTCTTGATATAATTGTAAAGATTTATCAACATCAACACCATTAGAACGATACTTATAGCTTACAAGCTCACTATAAACTGAGGTAATGTAAATACGTTTCTTGACACCACAAGCATCCTCAAAAGTAGTATTAGAAAATATGTATAACATCTTAGCATACTTTCTAAGCTCTGCCTTAAACTGCTCTAGATAACCAAGAATATAATCAGAATAATCCTCATAAGCATCCCTACCATATAAATCTCGATATAAACTGCAAATTCTAATATCAAATTCTCTATCAGAAATACTAATACCCCCTACAAGATAGTGTAAATGATTAACAATACTAACATTATAATATCTTACAAAAATATTAGTTACTATATTTTTAAGTTTAATATTATTCTTTACTAGAATAAATAGTATATCAAAGACATCTTTTTTCTCAAATTCCCACACATTCTCAAAAATATCTAAACACTTACACAGTCTTTGAAAATGACTATAATGCCCCTTAATTTTATCTAGGCTATTTCCACCTAAAACTGTATTCTCAAATGCCTCTTGTGAGCCAAAACTTCGACTACTTCTATATTCACTAGACTGCACATAGGTTAAAAAGCCCTCAACAGCTTCTCTATCATATTCACTAGAAAATTGCTTAACTTGTGTAATACTCATAACATAATCTCCTTTACTATTTAAAATTAATATGTTATTACACACCTATTATAACCAACTTTACAAAATATTACAATAAAAAAAGAGATATCTATAATAGATATCTCTTTTTTACTCTACTGAGGAATGTTTTCAGTATAAACTACCTCAAACTTCAACATATTGTCCTCTTTAGTTTTAACCCTCTTAACATCAGGCCCATTAAAGTCTTTAAATGAATCAGAACAGAATTTTTTTACAACACGTTTTACAACTTTTGTAACATCACTCACACTCTGAGCTTCATCTCCAACACCATCATTAGTCAACACATATACATAAAATGTATACTCATTAAACTCACCTTCAGTACTAGGTACAAAGAAGTACTTACTTCCAACATATTTTTGATAATTAGAATTAATGATTGTATTAAGTGGGTCTGTACTATCCTCACCCTCATTAATACCTTCAATCAACTCTTGATTATCTAACTCATCTTGAAATTCCTCTTCGGCATTTTTTTGAAAATCCGACTTTTCAACACCCTCATTAAGAACACTTTTACGTTTCTCTAATAAAGCATCTGCTACACTGTTAGCATTTAAAATACTCAAAATATCACCTCTTAGTGATTAACAGACTCTTTAAAAGATTTACTAGCAGTAAATTTAGGTGATTTTTTAGCTGAAATTACAATAGACTCACCCGTTTTAGGATTTCTTCCTTTACGTTCACCACGAGCTACTTGCTCAAAAGAACCAAAACCATTGATAGAAACTTTCTCACCTTTAACTACTTCTTCAGTAATAGCATCAAACAAACCACTAACAACTTCAACAGCTTGTGATTTTTTAGCTAATAAACCTTTTGAAACCAATACTTCTGCTAATTCTACTTTATTCATAATAATTATACCTCTTTCTTAAACTCTAGTGTATGTTCTGATATATCTTTACGTGGACTAAACATATCACTATAAGTACATTATACTTTAATACACTTAAAATTTGCAACTATTTAAAAGAACTTAGTTGCGATATAAATTGTATTACCCTTAGTTTGAAATTTGACAAAATCTTTTACATTAGACTTCATACTACTGATAAGCTCTTTAATAATAGAAGAATCACCTACAGTTAGCTCAATTATTACTTGATATTGATAAGACCTACCCTTGAAATCAAATGAAACATTAGGTTTTATAGAAATTGAATATCCTTCCTCTGATAACTCATACTTATAGTCATCAAGCACATCAGCAAAAGAATCTAAATTACTAATATACTCTGCAACTTGATTAGCAACCTCTAGATTAAATGTACCTATATTAAAGAAAGGCTTACTCTTTGACTCAATCCCCCTTAAAATCTCAAAAGACAAAGATGATGCATCACTATCTATGATATCTGAAATATCGATTGACTCATTAACACAAGACTCAACTACCTTACGTTGTTCTACTGTACTATCTGTAGCAGTAATATTAATAGTAGATTGAATGTATTGCTTGCCAGCTACTTTAACTCGACTTGTATTATATTCACAATCATAATCAAAATCAGCTTTTTCACCTATATAAGATAACACAGCATCTGACACCTCTACACCAACTTCAATATCAGCCAATACTTTTACTGTCAGTACATTATCTTCTAATATAATATCAATAGCACTTATATCCCCATCAAATGAATCACGTACAATATTTTCAATCTCTACTGTATCATGAATATACTCATCTAAATGTACTATTGTACTTTCATTATCTAATGCTTCTAACACTCTTCTCATTAACTATACCTCTTTTCATAAAAGTAAACATCGACTAAAAACACTCTAAAACTATAGTATCACTCATAATCTTAACTTGATTAACCCTCTTATCTACAACAATACCTCTAATCTTCTTATAGAAACTCCTAGCATCATCTTTAGATGTAAATTCTATTTTAAATCTGCAACCTAAAGTTGGTAGTTTTAATTTGGAGTATACACTCTCTAAATATACTTCACAATACACATCTGAAATTACTTTATTACATCATCAGTAATAGTGTTAAAGAAATCTTCACCTAAGCACGTGACAAGTGTAGAATATTTACCAAACTTGATGTCATCATCATGTGTAGCAGAAACCAACTCATACCCTAGTGTAGTTCCTTTATAAGTGAAACCCTCATCCCTCAAAGTCTTATCAATAAGATTTACATATGCATCAATCGTGTCACACTTTCCATCTATAAAACTAATTAGATTATTAACAAACTCCTCTGTTGCAGAACCAATACCACCATCATAAACAAGAATGTTATCATCTCGTTCCTGTCTCTCTGTATACTCATTAGAATATGGATTTTCAACAAACACTCGTATCTCAGACTTGTAATCAGTAGTAAAATAAATACAACAACCATTACAATAAATGCGATTAAATAAGCTATCATCACATGACATCTTACTAAATGTAGGCTTAGTGTACTTAGTTATACTAAAAGTAATATCACCAAAGAAATCAAATATATCCTCTAAATACCCATTCCTCATCTTAACTACAGTATCACAAAAAGTTTTTGCTCTACTACTCTTACTATTAGTTGTCTTAACTGATGACATATCTTCATTGACTTCAATATCTTTCAATGATTCTATAATATTAAAATATCCCACTATCACACCACACTTTATTTAACCAAAGAATCAATAATATCTACTCAAATGACTCTACCACTTTTCTCTTAGCTACATCAATAGACAATGCTTTAATATTAATAGTTGTTTGTACATAAGGCTCGCCACCAACCTTAACACTACTCACATTAAAGTTAGAATCAATATCACAAGTAATAATAGTATGTAAATACTCTACAACAGCATCCTCTAACCCACTATCAAACCCAACATTAGACAACACTGTTACAGACATAGTGTTCTCTTCAATAATCACATCAACAGATGAAATTTTAACAGTATCACTATATTTCCTAACAATATTCTCAATATCTACACTATTGATACAAACCTGTAAATTCATCTCTTCAACAGCTTCTAAAATTTTACGCATAATCTATACAACACCTCCTATCGTTCCCTATAAATATAAATACTAAATGTAATAAACGTATCATAAGGAATAACGCCTCCATATTGTTCACCTTTACAATACTTAGTGAGGAAACTCATAACCTTATCCCAATACACTGTACCCTTATATACACCACTCTCAGTAGTAAACTCCAACGTACAGTATAGAGATAGATTTGTTTTACTCTTATTTACAACAACATCACAATTTAATACGTAATCTCTACCATCTTTAAAATTATACTTACCTAACTCAGTATACAAATCTCTAGTAATAAGCCTATTCTTAACAGTAAAAGATTTAATTATATAGTCGATATCCACAAACTTATGATTTTGTATATCAAACCCTACATCAGAATAAACCACAATATTATACTTTTTCGTTAAATATAGAAAATCAGCGATACTACCAAATCCCCCACTATTAACAATATCTACTATATAATCTAAGCATTTCCGTATCGTACCTGCTCTACCTTTAATCTGATATACAAAACCAATACAATAATCACCATAAGAAACTCTACCAACATCAGCAACAACTACTTTATCAGTATCGATGAAACTAATAATAACTCTGCCATTACTATGCATAACACTATTAATTGCATTATACTCACTAACAGATAAGTTGTTAGAGAACCTTACAGATGAAAGATACGAGTATTTTACTTCTTGATTAGATACCTTAATACTAGACATATCCTCATTAACTAATGAATCTATAATATTATTCTTTATACTCATCTAACTATCCCCATTGATGTAAAGATTAAACAATATCTCATCCCTTAATCTTAATAACCTAGAACACTGCCCTCTAATCTCACAATCTCTTAATACACCACATAATGTATCATACACACTTGTATTTACTTCATTGTTAGATATAAACTTTATTGTATTCTCTATATAAACAGTATTAGAATTTATATCTGAAAATACTCCATATGTAAATGTATAATCTTTATTTTCCTTTAGATTAGACTTAGATAACTCTTCTTTAGCGAAAAGAACTGCCTTATTACTAGACTCAACAGTATTAATTACTTTTGATACATCAAGAAATTTCCTATTTTTACCATCAAACCCAACATGAGAATAGAATTCGTACTCTTTATTTACTATTAAAGATGAAAAATCACCAATATCTTCGATTTTACCCTTATTAAATGCACTACGTATACTATCAGCACACTGCCTATTTAACTCATCAGAACCACAGTTAAATGTATACATAAATCCAATACAATGATAACTTTGTAGACTTTTATAATGTAAATCTACAACAGCTACCTTATCATTACCTACAAAAGATAATATCATATACCTATTAATCATAACAGAACTATTAAGCTCACTATAATCCCTTTTAGTAGCTTTAAGTTCAAACTCAATAACAGTATATTTATCATAGATGATTTTATTATTAGTCTTGATGATACTTGACATATCTTCATGTATCATAGAGTCCCTATTTGTCAAGGACTCTATGATTTGATATTTTATACTCATATAAAATATTTCCTATAAAACACTCTCAACTACCTTACGTTGTTCTACAGACCTATCAAACGCATTAACAGTAACAGTAGATTGCATATATTGAATACTGCCTACACGTACCTTAGATACTTGAAAATTAACATCATACTCAAACTTAACAATAGAGTTTAATTTTTCAATCACACCATCAACTACATCTTCTGATAACTCTGTATCAGCAATAACAGTGATAACCATAGTATTATCTTCTAACACTACATCAGCCTTAGCAACAGTACCTTCAAAATCTTGTGTTACAATATCAACAAACTCTTGCGTATCAGTAACATAGTCACCTAATTGAACTACTGTGCTTTCATTATCTAATGCTTCTATAATTTTACGCATATATTATATACCCACCTTAAACTTTCTCAAACCCTAAATGTAAAGATAACATCATATTTTCCAAAATCATTGATAAACATACTAGCAAATTTACCATCAAGTTTACCATTTATACCATCTAACACACTAAAATCTTCAATAGACAGACTCAAGTTAAAGCAAAACCTACCACGTGAATCAATGCCTAAAGTTATCCGTGAATCAGCAACATTTTTTGCAATATCCATATCACCAAAGAACTTTACTAGGTACGGATATTGATTGATTTGTTCAACTAAACTACCTACTATAATCTCTTTAGCTTGTTTATCATTCGTAGCATACCTATCAGTCATTACATCAAATACAGTATACCCCTTAAATGCAAGTACATTCTTATCATAATGATATTGAAAATCTAAGAAATCTTTATAGGAGTTACACTTATCAAAATATTTAATAATGTCCCTATATTCATTAGAATTAGACCCTTGTAGTACATTTACAATACCTTCGGATGCATAATCAAATGTTAAAACAGAACCTAACCTAGACATATCTTCCATAAACACAAATGCTATAGAGTGTGTAAAGAATTTTGCCATAACAACAAAATTACTATCAAATTTAACTGGTCTTGAAAATATATCAGGCTTACATCCTTTTTTAAATTTACAATCTTTTGATGTATTTGACATTGTGAAATCAGTTGCTAATGAATTTACTATGGATTTGATATTCTCACTCGTGATATCATCAAATATTTTAGCATTTCCTTTATTACTTTTACGTAAAGACATCATATCTTCATTAAGTAATGAATCTATAATATTATTCTTTATACTCATCTATCAACAACTATCCCCTTTAATATTCCAACTAATGACACCTCTACCTAACACATACCTGTCAATGCCATTAAAACTACTTGTCAACTTAATAGCACTTCTACCAGTCTCTCCTACACTCATAAACCCTACAGAAGTCTCACTACCATGAACACCAATCCTAATAAGAAATTCTCCATTATACACTTCATCAATATCATCAGATATAACTCTATTAACTACTTCTTCATCTATATCATCAAATAATAGACTGATTGAGATATCTACAACTTCCTCTTTAGTACTTATTAATTTTAATGTTGTATTATCAACTAAAGTATTTGCTAATAACCTACTACCATCAACAACTCTAAGAATATCTTCTATACGATGAATAGAATGAATCTTATTATACACACTCTCAACATCACTACACTTATATATTAGTAAACACCCATACCTACACTTCCTATCTGTCAGTATATGTATTGCAAGAATATTGTTCGTACACCTATACACATCACACCCATACACTAGAATATTAAAGTGTGTTTTCTCTAACCACTGCAACTGTTTAAGACTTGTATATTTAGTATTGTTTTTAAGCCTATTACCATAGAATTTAGGTTTTAACTTACTAACCTTTTCTTTTAACTTATCTAAAGGTGATTTTTTACTCTCTACTGTCTTTTTAACAGACATCATATCCTCACAAATAAGTGTGTCTATGATTTTATTCGTTACACTCATGTCTCACACCCTTAACATACCCTAACACATAGAAAACTCTATTATTAAGTCCTCACCAACAGAATAAGACTTAATTATTGAGTCTTTTACTGCACACTTAGTATCAATCATATCTAATATATCTCCCAAAGCAGAATCTAAATCTCCACCTTTTACACTACTTGTCAGTATGCTACATTTAATAGTCAACCTAGGAATATACTGAATACTTTTGAGAATATAAGTAGGATAACATACTACTTTACTATAATCACATCGATATGAGCTTAGAACCCTACTAACATACCCCATAGCCTTAACACATTCTGTATCAATATATGTATGCATAGCTTCTTTAACAGTCATGAACTTATGCAGTTTTTTATCATATGCAATATACGATAAAGCAGTTAAACCTTTAAATGCAACTCTAGCACTAGCTGTTGATAATGACCTCACGAAAGCATCACATGAACTAGCATCAGACATATGAAACACTACCCCTAAACAATATCTGTTGTTATAAACTGATACTGGTACAACACAAATCATATCTTTATATACTGAATACACAAAATCACCTGACTGAGATATATCTCTATTAAACTTTCCCATAAATGACTCTGATACATCATCGACCAACTCTAATATGCTATCTTTACTCCCTCTAACAACAGTATTAATTCTAATAGGAGATTTATTAACACCATTAGCAGATAACATCGATGACATATCCTCAATAATTAACGAGTCTATAATGTTATTCTTTATACTCATCTAATTAATACCCTACAACACAATATCAAAAGTTACAGATGTTGCACCTTTAAGTGTAACTCTTGAAATTCCATATTTCTTTTTATCCTCCCACAACATGTCATCCACAAAACCTATACATGAACAAATATCATTAAAATTTCCCCCAATTTTAGATGCATCTACCTCACAATCAAGTATTACTTCAATAACATCATCATATATCACACCTCTAATAGTAACATCACATACAACATTACTAACATCCACATCATTACCAGTGAATACACTAGAAACCTTAGCTAATATACTTGGTAATTTGTCATCCATGCTCTTATTAATAGCCTCATCAAAACTTACAATTTTCTTATTTTTTGTATCATATGCTACACACCCATCTCCTGATAATGATGTAAACAATTTTTTAAAATCATTGTATAAATCAGTTATTACATAATCATTAATATCCTCAAACTTAGATACAATCCCAAAGCAAAATTTTGATGTAGTCTTACCTAATGGAATGACACACATCATATTATAACCTACTACAGAGTACACAAAATCTTTCTCAATTACAATATTCTTATTAAACTTTGAAATTAAAGAGTTAGAAATCCATGCACTTTTCTTAGCTAAAATTAAATGTACTATTAGAGATTTTATAAGGTATCTTACCATTTTTACGTGATATACTCTTCATGTCTTCATTGATACTAACCAATGAATCTATAATACTACTAGATTTATTCATGCCCTATAACCTACCTTAATTTAAAAACAACACTAACCCTATCTGCTCCAACTTTAACACGTTTCTTAACAAATGAAACAGAATCATCCATAAACTGATTAGCAAAACCTTTTGTATTAGACAAAGCACTTACAAAGCTATCAACATCATCATTAGTATCAAACATAATATTGAATGTAAACTCACTACTAGATTTACATTCAATATACATATTAGTAATTTTAGATGTAAACCCTTCTTTGTCCATATACATATATTTAGCAAGATTGTTGAAATCTACATCACTGCTAATTGTATCAATAACAGTACCTTGTAACTCTTTCTTGCCTTTAAAATCTATATCATTAGTAGTAAATGTGCCTCTGTAAATATCAGCAAAAACACTATCTAATTTACTACCCTCATTAACTTCTTTATTAACTAAAGATTCTAAAATACTACTCACACTATTCATATATCACCTATTAATATCTGAATATAACCTCTTTACCCCTTACATCTATACTATCTTTATCACTATAAAGTGCATCACATATTGATATTAAGAACTTACTAATTTTATCACCATTCATTAATGTATTAAAAAATGTACCAGCTGTCGCACTATCTTTAAATTCTAAAACAACACAAAATTCTAAATCCCATTTATAAAGAGAGCTAACTGAATACTCCTCAATAAATACACTTTTAAGTTCTCTTTTATAATCAATCCCTCTATCTTCTGTTTTTAAAAACTTAGCCACATTCTTAATAGGCTGTAATGATTCTATCCACTCTCTAGCAGTTAAAAGTACACCATCCCTAAGAAGATAATAACACCTATACTTAGCACCATATATTTTTGAAACATATGAATCAAGGGCCCCTATATAACTAAAGTAACTAGGTTTAGATTGTATAAAATCTTTAATATCTTTATTATTCTTAAACTCATAACAGACTACTGTATATACCTGTTTTAACCCACTACATAAAGGCTCCCTGCTACTGGAAAATAACAACATTAAGATTGTATCTTTAATGCAATACTTACAAGATTTGAATCCACTATATATAGTGATTATATCTTTATCTTTAAATGAAACTTTAGTACCACTTAACCCTAACACATCTTCCATATCTGCATCTTTATTACTGAATGTAATTGGTACTCCCTGTACCTTACCATCAGCCAAAGACCTTAAAACACTCTCAACCTCACTATTGACACGATTTTTACCATTTAACGACATCATATCCTCAATAACAAGTGATTCTATAATATTACTTATATTATTCATATCTATTAACTATATCCTAACTCATATAAACTATCAATGTTTAACCCATATTTCTTACAAGCATCATAAATGTGTTTAGATAACCATAGGTTATCAGCATTACTACAAATATAATTCCAACAAGCACTTACATCTTTAATCTTACCCTTATAAGTAGCAACATGAGTTGTATAACCACCATTCGTACCATAAAAGTCAGTTTGTGCATATACCTTTAATTTATTACCATCAAGACCCACGCTAGATTTATCTTTTAGAACTATATAACCACTCTTCTTATCATATAGAGGATTATCTATCATATTAGGTACTTGTAATTCAATAACAATCTCAGTAAACCCACGATAACTATAACTCACATCTATAAAACTATTAAATCCATCTTCTGTATCTGTAGTAATCTGCATCAACATAGATAAACTAGCATAGACAACTCTATTAAATACATTCTTATGTTCATCACCAATACGTCTAGCTATATCATTCACATAATCTCCATAATACTGTTCTATTTGGCCTGCAATATCCTCACTAAATTCTATCTTAAATCGTGTGATATTCACACCAACTGCATTAACTTTCCTACCCTTAGATACTTTAAAATCCACTTTAGGGAATCTTGTTGCTAACTCAGAGGTATAACCCTGTAATACAATACTCAATGCATTAGAAATCTTCTTAATCAATTTATCATCGTTAAGAATTTTCTTGATGTATGGCACACAATCTACCTTAACACCACTATTCCTAACCTGCTTTTTAACAGATATCATATCTTCATTAATTAGTGAATCAATGATATTACTTATATTACTCACCACTAACTACTCCAACCCCTCTCTAACTAAAATGTAACAATCAATGTACCCATACTTCTCATATACCCAATCATAACATACTCTCCCTTAATAAACCTAAGATTACTCATAGACTCTAACTGCAATTCTAAACCTGCACTATCTTCTAACTCATTTAAATATTGTACAAATACACAATAACAATTAACAGTGACAGGTGAACCTATGAATATACCTCGTGGACACTCTACACCAACAATCACCTTACATTTATGTAAATCAATATTTTTCTCACCATATACAGAATCAAGTAGAGACTTCCCATAAAAAAGAGTTGACAGACTATCAAGATTTTTACTAATGACAGGTATCATATAATCCATATACTCACTAACAGTAATGAACTTCTTACTATCTCCCTTATACACACAAACATCAAAAACATCTTGACCTTTTAAGAAATCTCTACTCTTCTTATATGTACCACATTTAGACAACTCATCTATAAAGCTATCAATCTCATCTTTACTGTTAAAAGAGTATACACAAGCATACACACCCCTAGATGAATTTGTTACTATCGGCTCACCACACACGATAACCTTATTCTCACCATCAACAATACCTACAAGAAACTTATTAATAATCATATTATGCTTATTAACATAACTTAGCCAAGTCTCTTTTACCCTACTACCATCCTTAGCAATCTTTATACTGTAATCTCTAGGCATAGTGAATGTATTCTTCCTATTAATAGAAGATACATTCCTCATATCTTCATCAATCCTAGTATGTAATGACTCTATAATTGACTGTATACTACCCAAATTCTAACCACACCACCTTAACATTGAATAATAATACAAACTATTTTCTTATGTGTGCCTATTTTTGCATAACGTACACATTTAAAATGAATATACTGTATAATTAACTATAATAAGTAAATATCTATATATTAAAAAATAACACATCCTATACTATTATATAGAATGTGTTACCATATATCTTAAAACTTTATGACTATATTAAGGTTTAATATCTATAGTATACTTACCACTATGTAAATTAGCCTCATGAAACAAGAAAGCATCACTATATACTTCACAATATGTTTTTAAATCATATAATATACTTGATAAATTAAAATTACTCAAATTAATAGGTGTAGCATTACCATATCGACTATAACATATAAATGGCTTCTTATCACTCTCAGCACTTTTACCAACATTTAATGTCACTAATGGAACTATATCTTCTAACACCTTTCTAAATGATGTTATCTTAGACCTACATTCCACAATATTCTCTATATCCCCATAAAACTGATTAGCACAATCTTCTGAAACCTTAGCTATATCCCTATAATATGGTGTATTTTCAGCTTTTATAGAATTAAACAGTTCCGCAGAGACTTTAGACAAATCTTTAGATGATGTCATGTTTTGTAGCTTATCTAAACCAAAGCTACCGATAACACGATTAAAATCCTCTTCAGTCTGAATATTATACTCCTGCAACACTTTAGGTATATTGTTTTTATTAACAATATCATAGAAACGATACACACTTGTGTCAAAAATAATATCTACTAAAAATATTAAAAATGCTAGGTAGTCATGCAATTCCAAGGAATTGCCCATACCTACACTACCATATACTTTAAAATCAGAGATTTGATACCCTACACTAATAATATCCCCATTAGTAATGATATGTAAATCACTAGGTTTATAGCCTACTTTTAAATAAGTTGATATTCGTATATTTCTATCAAGATGACGAATATCAATCTTAATACCTCTTTTTGCTTTTCTTGAAAAGTAAAAATACTCCTCTCTCTTACCCTTAAATTTATCTTTTAAGGTTTTATATATCTTATGTATCAAAACCTTATTATCTCTTTCTAACATAACACCTACCATTATCCTATAATGTGTAATACATTATCTTTAAGATTTGAGATACCATCTACTTTAACAGCAATATGCAACTCTCTAGGACTACCATTTCCACTACGAAGTATAGCGACCATGCTATCAATAGTAAAAGAATCTTTCTTAGCACCTTTTAATATATTCCAGCCAGTTGACACATAACCATGTTTAAATATATTCATAGTACCCTTCTTATAGTCTATATTAGCGAGTAACACTATATTATCTCTATCAGATAATTCTCCACCATACAAATGCATCCGACTCAAAAAGTTATCTATAGCATCATCTAACTGCTTACTAAAATAACCAGCAATTTTATCTAACAACTCCTGACGCTCAGCTTTAAGACTAGGCATCTTATCTAGTATTCCTAGTAAATTAACCAACATATCATCCTCACTAAAAGGAACAGTATACCCAAACACATCTCTTAATTCTACCACGAAATCCCTGTAATCTACATTCTTAAATTGCCTTAACATAAAGGATACTTTGTCTAAATAATCAGTTGCCATACTATATGTACTATCTTGTATTTTAAAGCCATTCCTATCTTCAATAGCTATAAAATTACCTCTATATAGAAGTTTATTAAAATCAATTCCAATTAAAACACAATCTTTTTTAACATCATCAATAATAACATAGCTATCATCAGGAATATGTTTAAAACCTATACGAAAATATGACTTAGTTAAAGCATTAATCTTACAAAAATTAGACCAAAAATAGGGTGTGCCACCACTCATTATAGAAATCTCAGTACCATCTAACCAACTCGTAAAATCTTTCAAGATTTTACGAGTCCTTACTTTATTATCTCTTACTAAATTACTCATACTTTAACCCTACACTAATATTTTATTAAATAAATCTTTAATCCCTCTCAAACAGCACCTACTAAACAAGATATAAAGTATTACTTTTATAATTTGATACCCTACTAACACCAAAATCAACTTTTAAAGAACGTGTCTTTAAGCTACGATGACTACTTACAACATCAGATAAATCAAAAGACATGGCATTGTTCTTAGCACCTCTTGCTATCTTCCATTTAGATGACGATACAATACTATTATACATAGTAAACCTACTTTCCTTAAAATTTAAATTAGCAAGCAATAATACCCTATCCCTACCTTGTATCTCAACATTACGTATATACATCCTAGATATTAACTCATTAATAGCTGTATCTAACTGCCTTTCTAAATACTTAACTATACAATCTAATAACCTCTCCCTCTCTAACCGTAACTCAGGTGTACTGCTATTATACATTCCTAACAAACTTACTAACTCATCAATATTATCAGTATTACCAGTATTATCAGTATTAATAACAAACCCAAACACATCTTTCAAGTCTTTTACTAACTTTATATAGTCACCATCACCTGTTTTAATATCATACATAACACTATTAAAATATAAAGTGGCTAAAGAATACAAACTATCCCCTATATAAGTACCACCACGGTCTGCTATATATAGATTACTACCATACAATACTTTATCAAAATCAACACCAATCAATACCTTATCTTTATCTTCAATGATAATGAAACTATCATCAGGTAACGTGTGTACATATATATGAGAATATATTTTATACATAGTATTCATTTTATAAAAATCTGTTTGAAAATATGTATAAACATCCTCTCCATACAACTGAATCTCAGCATCACTAAGCCAACTTTTTATACCTCTCAGTACCTTACGTATCAGTACTTTATTATCTCTTGCTAAATTACTCATGAAATAACAGATTCTCCTACTAAATTAGGGAATAAATTACTAATCCCACTAAACATCAACCTACCAGTACTATCAATTCTCTTAATGATAGTACTTATATCATACATATCAACATGACTACTTTTACTTGACAATGTTACTTTATCAAAATAACCACCAGCATATACATACATTATCATATCTTTAAAATTCATACGAGCAAAAGCGATTTTTTTATTCTTAAAATATGCATCTTTAGTCAAGTTAAATGTTGTATCACCATTTAACAGATTATGGACAGCCTCACTAAACTTATCATGCATAAATGGGCATACATACTCAAAATATGCATCTTGTAATGAATTATCTTTAATAAACTGAACAGCCTTTGTAAAACCATCTAATGTCATTAATGTTTGTAAATCAAATAGGTCAGAATACTCTTTATGCATGAATTTAACAATATTAGAATCTATCACACGAAAAGAATTAAGAGTTATGCTATCCCTTATCAAAGATGTATACCGTGCAAACAAATCTTTAAACCCTTCAGCCAGATACATATAACCATTTATATCCCTAGAATTAATTGTCCTATTATACAACAACCTAAGATTATTTTCTGTACACACCTTATCTAAATCCACACATACATAGATATCATTGTTATCTTCAATAAATGCTATAGCATCACTATCAACTTTAAATATAGGTAAATACGTTATACGATATAACCCTACTGCAACACCAACCCTACAAAGATTCAAATCACATCTCATATAGGTGCCTTTAAAGTTATAAGAGTTTACCAACTTCTTTAATAATATCTTATTATCTCGTATTAAACCCATTTTATCGCACCCACCAGCAAGCATATAACACAAATTGTCCACAACTTAATGTACCGTCTGCCCTAACCCTACCTAAATAAGTATTATATCCACTCTCTTTACAAATACGTATACTATTTCTAATAATTTCTCCTAAACGACATGATTCACGTATATAGTAACTCATATCATCAATACATATATTAGGACTATTTTTATTAAATGTAATTTTATCTTCAGCTGAGTCTCCATCAAACACAATAACTTTAAGATTCTTAAAATCTACCTTTACTACACCTAATAACCCATTCTTATAATAACTGTCTTTTGATAAGCTGAACACATTTTTACTATTAATACACTTCTCAAAACTCTCATATAAATATCTATGTGTTAAATCTTCCATATAAGAAATGATATCATCTATCATATGATTATCTATCACATACTGTATAACTGACTTAAAGACATCTAATTCAGTAGAAGTGTCTAAATCAATACTATAATTTGTTTTATTAAGTAGATACTCTAACACAATACAATAACTCTTAAACTTATATGGATTATCATTTCCTTTAGTGAACTCTTTAAAAAAACCTTCAAATGATTTATATTTATCATAAAGATATGAAGGGCTATCACCATGAACTAAAAATCTAGCTCGATTCATTTTACATAATCTATCTATATTCAAACAAACATAAACACTATTATTCTCTTCTACAAGTTCAATATCTTCCTTTTCTAATGGGAATATAACATCTATATCATCTCGTATAGATGTTATCTCTATAGACATACCCTTACCATCTTGTAGTCTACTTACAAGTCTTAATGCACATTTATTACATACCCCATTTACCAACTTCTTTAATAATATCTTATTATCTCTTACTAAACTTCCCATACACTATACCTATATTATACCTATATTATACCTATATTATACCTATATTATACCCTATTAACATCTTCTACAGTAACACACTCTTTAATAGATTTAGCAATGACTTGTATATCTTCATATCTCCTAACACCACTACTAATATCTAATACATCAACAGTACCATTAGAAGATTCAACCACATAGATATAATTACCATCATATTGCTTATAGAATGAACCCTTTTCTATTCCACTCTCATCTAATTCCTCAGTCATAGAATCTATCATATCTTCATCTTCGTCATCATCTAACCCATCATCATCAGCATCCCTAACACTCCAAGTATGCTCACAATTAGAACAATGGAACGATTCTCCATCATTAGTGATATTAACATCAGTACTACCACATTCAGGGCACTCTATAGTAGTACCATTTAATAAAGCCTTTTCCTCTTCTTTATTATTTTTACTATCTTTACTATCTTTACTATCTTTAATATCTTGCTTAGTCTCTTCTTGTTGAATAGTATCTACCTCTTTTGAACCATCTTTTTCAGACTCATAGATACTATCAACACCACTATACACTATCTTCATATATCCACACTTTAACCTTTCTATATGATTATATCAGTATATCCTATATCAATATATCTTATATCACTATGTTTATATATTTTTTCTACATATAACAAAAATACTGTACTGTACAATCACTACAACTATACAGTACAGTATTACTAACTAAATCAATTATTATGTTCTAGACTTAATTTTAAATCTATTAGGTCTTACCTGTTTTTACTCTAACTATATCACCGAGTACCTCTAACATGCTTTTCATAATAATCCCTGAGTCTCGCTTTAGCCTCTTTTTCCTCCCTAGGTGTCATCCTAACTTTAACCCTTTTACCATTCTTAGTAGTCCACTTATAAGCTACCTCAGAAATAACTTCCTCTACTACTACATCATCAAAACTAATTGCATCAATTTTCTTATTTGTTTCCAAAGAACCCACTCCTCTACCATCTGTACTAGGAATACTGCCTGTAGGAGTAGATACACCACCTACATCAGTCCCCTCATCAATCTCTTTATTTCTAATCTTACTTTTAATCATATCTGCTATATCAGTATTACTATTAGTATCAATGTCAGTACTACTATCAGTACTATTATCAATACTACTTTCATTAATGACACTTCCCATTAACCTAAAAGCATTTTCTAATAATTTGACTTGAATATCAATCCCAAACTGTTCAACACTATCTACATCATTAACTTCATATTGAACATATTTAGCATATCCTGCATCACTCTTGTCAACAATAGCATATGCACTATCTATCTTTAATGATAAATCTTTAACCATCGTATCTAAATCAACATACACATTCTCATCATCGACAATAGAAAAAGTACATCTATTAATCAAACCATTAGGTGATACCACTAACTTATCAACCCTAATATCTAACCTATCATCAAGTTTAGTATAGGTATCTTTAAAGTTATTTTCAATCTGATTATATAATACCTTTACACGAGTCTTACTATCAGAATATTTACTCCACACCATAATCTGTGCATTAGTATCTAACACTACTAACTCTTTAGCTACTAACAGTTCATCAGTATATCTCTCTAAAGACCTTTTAATATCTCTAGTATCACTAATCACATAGTGTCTCTTACCAACTTCATTACCAATACTATCTTTAATAGTAGCTAACATCTCTAGATTGCCTGTTGTGATAAAAATATCTTTTGAACCCATAACATACGATGTCTTAAACCCGTGTGAATCTATAGTAATACCTTTAGACATAACATTAGCATCTAACTTAGTCAATGTATCTAAATTATCATATACTAAAGCCCTAACAGCCTCATCAATATCATCCATATACCCTGAGTTTTTAGGTACTACAATGTATTGCTTATTACCACAACAACTAATCTCTATGACTAACTCACCTGTATCAGTAATATCGTGCATATACCACTCAATATCACCAAAAGATGAATTTACAGTATGCTTCTTAGCATTAACAAACACACCATAAGTATGAGATAGCTCCATAAGAATATATTTAGATACATAAGAGTTAAACTTACCATATGACAATAACATATCAGCATCTGTTACAGTAATCGTATCATCACTAAATAACTTAACATGGTCTAATATATTAAAAACAAACCCTTTTTTCTGTACATTAGCCACATCTAACTCTAGATGAGTGATAATACCATCAGTATCTATCTCTACTATATAATCTACATTATCATCCATGAATGGTAATAACTCATACAACTTAGTACAACCAAAAGCTGATTTAGTAATACTTTCATAATCATTGATATCACATACAATATCTACATCAATAGCAGAAATGACTCTATTCTTATATTTAAATTCACATCGATACTCTACAATAGACCGATTAAGTTTAGACTGCTTTTCAAGTTTTACATAATGTAGTACAAACCCTTTAGTCCCTAACTTAATCTCAAAATCCTTGTCAGTACCACTAGCAGAAATTGTCTTAGTCTTACTAGAAGATGTCTTAGCACCACTACCAATAGTAGTACCACTCTTAGGAGTCTGTGTAACACTTGATTTCTGAATTTTGGTTGCAGTAGTATTTGATGTCGCTAACTGCTCTACTGTATCATAATAACCCCTATCATCAGTATTCCTAACAACAGGATTCTTAATATCCTTATACACATCATGAGCATGACTTTGGATATAGTTTATATTATCCTTATAAAAAGAATCACTAGGCTTTACAATATCATATGTTGCCGTATACCCATCAACATCAGGAACTATAGGAGTATACCCACTTGACCTAATAAACTTACAATCAAAATCATCAATAAAACGATTTAATTTAGACGGAACACTAATAAACTTCTTACCAATATACAACTCACCACGATACAGCCTAGAAGTTAAATCAGACTGAGAAAATTTAATATCATAATCCTTTAATAACTTTTTAATATCACCACCATAAGACTTATTAGCAGTATCATATAACTTCTCTATATTAGGAATGATATATCCCTCATTAGTCATATATACATCAGTTTTAACCCTATCCCATACCTCAGCTTTACTATTTAACAATACATCAAAATCATTAGTAACAAATTTAATAAAATCCATACAACGATTACATACAATATGCCCATCAACAGTATATGTTTGTTTAGCTAATGTATGACATATATCACACTCTTTTGTTTGCACATCATCATATAACGCATTTTGTAGTGATTCATTAATTTCACTACGAACTTTTCTATCTTGAAATAAACCCTCTAACAATGTTATACTATCCCTTCCTTATTAATTGCCTCTCTTCTTCATCAAGTTCTTTGTTTTTTAATATCTTTTGATATCCTTGGGCTATACAAATTTTATCACTTGATGTAAATTTTTCTTTATCAATATCTATTACTATATTTAATTTATTGAATATAATAGGTAATATCTTATTATTGTATCACACTATCCATAGGCATTAACATTTAAAATTGCACTATCATTTATTTACATAACATTACACTATACGTATTATACGTATTATACGTATTATTACACTTACTATTATATATTACAACAAATAGTCCTTATCTTTAAAATAGTCAGGATTCTTAGATTTAGTACTTGAATATGGGTACCACTTAACCCTAAAATCAGCTTTAATCTTATCTTCTACAGTATTTAGATTATTAACATCTACTGACTTATTGGCATTTTCTACCCATAAAGACCTACCCTCACCGTACATATAATACTTATAACTCATCTCACTAATGAAAAAACTATACACACTATAAGAATTTACTTGGAGAGCACCATGACCTTCATTATAAAATCTTTTATATACATCAATAGGTATTATACTCCCAGGAGTACCTCCATCAGCATTAGGGGCTCTCCAGTTAAAATCAAAGATGTTGTTAGCCTCAGGTTTTAGCAATCCCTTACTTAGATTATAATAATTCCTACCAAGAATATCTACAGATAACCCACTACTTGTATCATCACAAATAATGGATAATGTACCTTTATTATAAGCCTCATCAGTATTCATTGTAGTACTAACCTTTATAGACCACTTAGATGATGGGGCTCTGTTATTAAGTATTGATAAATCATAAAAACTTATAGGCACAAAACTATACACAGCATAACTATCTAAATCAACATTATTGCGAAGTGTATATTGAGCGAACACTATCAACATCATATTAGAATATCCATCATTAGCATATATGTCTTTTACATATAATGGATAAGTATTAGATGTATTATTAAATCTATCCTTACCAGTAACACAAATACCATAAGGGGTAAAATTTGTAATAGCATCAACATTATTATAACTCTTATCAACACTCCGTAACCCCTCAGCAGTATAGACTATACCTCTATCATCAACTTTAAACTTTAATGTACCTTTATCAGGTATAACATCATGCCTCTTAAATAATAATCCTGAACCTGAGGTTGCAAATAAACCAAAACTACTAAGATTATTTTTAGCCCTTGTCCCTGCTTTACCCATCACTGTCTTATCAATCGATGAAAAAAGAGAATTTGCACCATTTGTACTCCTAAAACATAAAAAAGGTTTTGGTACCTTACTTGTCTGTTCCAAAGATTTTATTTTAGCGTGTGTACCAAAAAAATAACCTTGCCCATCATTAACATCATAACCAGAATGATATATTGGAATAGTATTCTCAAAGGTATCAGAAAATGTATACTGACCACCATCACCACTATCAAAAGCATAAGGCTTATATACTGTATTACCTACCTTACCATCACTATATCCATATCGAACTTTGATTCGACTATCAAATGTCTTGTCAGCCATACTAACCCCCATACAACAAAAAATGCATAGTTAGTTGTAACTATGCATTATGTAAACTTATATTTTTATTTATCCTCAGTATCACTAGCCAAAGCCTTAACTATTTTCTCTTTTTCTAGAATTTCATCTTCCTCTTTAGATACTACTTCTACATTACCTTCCTCAGTCTCTTGCAAGGCTCTAGCTTTTTTAATAAGTTCTTGTTTATTTTCCTCTAACTTAGCATCCAACTCTTCTTTAGTGATAACACCTTTTTCGATTAACAAATTCTCTAAAGCAGAAACCATCATCTGAAACGGGAATAATTGAACACGATACATAGTATTGATATCTTCCATCAAGTATCTATTAGTCTCATTCATCCTGTCAAATACTTGCTCCATGACTTCAACCATTTCTTTACGTTTAACAGAACGATTCATTTCTTTTGAACCTTTGTCAGAAAATGCCACCACATCTATATTTTTAGTATTTGTATCTTTTTCTACCATCCCAGTATATTTCCTTTCCTTAACTCATCTATTGTATTTGTATAATACGTCTTACGTTTAGAATACTCATCACAATTAGATATAATTTCCCCTAATACACCAACATCTTTATCATCACCATATACTTTTAAATGCTGAACTATGGTATTATCTTTTTTTAATCTCTTTAAAGCCTTATCAAAACCAATATACCCAGCAGTATCACTATCAAAAGCAACAATAAATTTATCAGTCATAGTCATCAGTATCTGAGCCTGTAATGCATTAACATTACTTGTCTGCATAGCTACCACATTAGGATATATAGTACGCAACACATCAGCATCATAAAAACCCTCAGTCAATATTAACCAATCACCATACCTAAAAGTATCATCTAACAAATCAAATCCATATAGGCCCTGTAAAGCACTATAATCTACAAAATCCTTAGTTGTTATACTTCTAAATACACATGATATAGCTTTACCATTTAGAGAGTTTAATATACATATCACAGCACCACCACAATCAGAAATAAATTTATGATGAAATTGTGATAATGAACTCTGTAACCCTAATCTCCTAATATCACTATACTTAAATAATCTATAATTCCTATACTGATATTGTCTGGCCAACCTAACATATTTACTAGAATCTAGATTTCTATCCTCATCTAAATCACATATACAAGGTAACTCATTATACAGAATATCTAATACGTCTAACCTACTTAAACAAACAGAATTATTTGTATTATAAGAAACACTATTTCTATTTAGTATTGCTTGTTCTACATCAATAGTTTTCATAACACACCTAAACCATCTCAGTATTGATAATAATTCTTAATAATCAACTACCAACACATCACCTAATACTAACTTATCTGAAAAGATAGTATTCTTACAAAAAGTAGTAGCACTATTTCTATACCTAACACCATCTTTTAATATGTGTGTTCGATAAGAACTAGACTTCCCACTCACATATTCAGTAACACTTCTAGATTTAAAAACTTCATCAAATTTAATACTTCCACTAAAAGCATCATAATACCCATCTCTCTTGACATCATCAGAAAGGTATAAATGATTAGAATAAAAATACCCGCACACAACCTTATGTGTTGGCTGAGCTATGGTTTTATCATATCTATCACACATATACCTAAAAGACTCTACACACTTATCAGTATGTTTGATATCAAACGTATCACCTAACCCATAACAATAGTCAGATAAATCTGTGATATACCTATTATCATTATTTCTTGAAGTAGTAAACAACTTAGTAATCACATTACGATTATCTTTTAATGTTATCTTTTGTAATGGTGTAGGCTTACCACGATACAAAGAGTAATCATACCACGTATCACAACCCATAACCCATACAGAACCTGTAATAATAGGATTCCTAGGTAAATATAATCTGTGATTTTTAAAGACCTTATCAATCTCATAGAACTTACCTACTTTATCAATGACTACATCATTATAGTAATAATCTATATTACCAACATTAAACCTAACCAAAGTATGTATAGAATGTTCTGTAAACATTTTTTGTAAAGTATCAACTATATCTATTAACTTTATATAATTATGAACTATACCACCATTAAAAACAATATAATCTAAAGTGTCATTAAATCTATTGATAATCTGTATGGACAAATCTTTAATGTTTTCCAAAGAAATATTACTATCTAACTGTAAATCACTCACATAAGCTATCTTCATAATCATACCCCTTACTCAAACAACTTATGTATCAATTCAATCTCTTCAGACAAACAATAATCATCAGTATTAATAGTCAAATCAAAAGACTGAAAATCTATATACATATAATCGTAACTATCAGATATTAATCTCCTACATGACTCTAACACATTATACTCAGTCCTATCTCTTAACCTTGAAAGCATACGTGTTAAGCTAGTATATGATGTGTTATATAGATACACACCAACAACCCTATCACCATATATTTCTTTTAACTTATAAAACTGTGTATTAGTACCACACAATACATATACAGTATCATCAACAGGTATATCACTCACACCATAGAAATTTGTGTTGCCATTAGCTATCGAATATTTCTCTACAATAATAAATTCACCTTTATTATCTCTATCTAAGAATGTCTCAGTATCACAAAAATGATATTCAACACCATCAATTTCACCACACCTCATATCCCTAGTAGTAGTTAAGACATACCTTGTAAACATATTAGGATATGCTTTTAGTAACAAATTCAATACACTATCTTTACCAGTACCACCCTTACCACATAGAAATAATATCTTACCTTCCAACCAAAACCGCCACCAATCTATTATAAAATACTATTAGTAATACAACTCATGACAATCTCTTTTCATAAAAGACAATACATCATACTCAGAAACAGGTCTAAACCCATTCACATAAGAAGTAACATTAACACCACTATCAAAAACCCGTTGTATAACTCCCATCCCACTAGCTACAGTAAATAGTTTAGATGTATTTGCATTAGGATAATCATTACACAGTCTAACAATATCACCACTAAACAAGGTAACCTCTAAAAGGTCGCGATACAGTACTGTACTGATATTATACTCATTTTTACAATATACCCTAAACATCTCTTTATCTAAAAGAGTATCCCTCTTAGTAGAAACACTACTGATATATGTGTAATATGTTTTCATATCATCTTGATTTAGTAAAAGTATTTTACCACCTTTAAGTGATTTTAATTTTGAAAAATCACCTACACCACCTAAAATGTAAACTACATCATCATCAGTAACAATATCATTCCACATAGCTATAATAATATTGTCATGAAAATCACTATCACCTAACTGTATATCAGATGTAAAATATTTCATACAACACCAACCTAAATTACTTCTGAAACAGTAAAAGAACATTTAACCAAAAGATAATATATATCATTACCTCTAAGATAAGGCAAAATGACAACTCTATCTACTGCATTAATACTCTCTAAAGCCTTTAGTAGAGCATTTAAAGCCTTTGGCTGAATAGCAATCGTAGTACCATCACCATATGTATTATCTAAAATAATAGATAATGCCTTTTTACTATCAAACTTTACATTGTTTTCTTTAAATGCTTTTTCATAATCAATATAAGCTACATTACTTTCAAACATACATTCACCTCTACTTACCTGTAGAACCAAAACCACCACTACGTACAATATCTACTGTGTCATTATCAGATTTTAGAAATTTTGAGAATACACCTTGAAACAATTTATCACCCTTTTCAATCTTAACATCAAAAGGATAAAAGTTATAAAATGCTACTCCAATATTACCCTCATTTTCGTCATTATTATAATAATCGGAATCAATCACTCCAACACTATTGCTAACAACTAACCCCCTCTTCATAGGATTAGATGACCTATTATAAGCATACAATACCTCATCTTCTTGCATATAAGATTTAATATATGTACGAATAAATGTTGGCTTAATACTTTCACCATAACCATCAAATGATAAGTTTTTAATAGAGTGTAGTAAATATCTACCAACCTGTTTCCATAAAGACGGAATAACTACGTCATAAGGAGCATAAAAGTCGTAACCAGCACTATGCTTAGTACTCCTACTAGGTAACTTACAATCAAATTCTACACCACTAGAACACACTTCAAAACCTCGTAATCGTTCAACCATAACCAAAACCCTTTCAAAAATACAAAAATACGTTATTTTATAATACCCATTATACTATAAAATAACGTATTTATCTACATATCTAACTATTTGACCTATCTAATAATGATTTTTTATATGTTTCTACCTCATTGTGTAATTTATTGACATCTTCTAAGCTAACCTCTACTTCAGAATCTAATACATTCTGCAACATTTCAATATCAATATGTTTTTGTAAATCATCTAAAGCCTTGTAAGAATTAGATTTATCAGAGGTAGAACCTAATACACCAGTTGTTATCACATTCGATGTATTAACAAATACACCATACACCTTAAATAAAAGTACTACAATCTCACTAACAGCCAAACTAATTTGTACAACTTTAGTTGCAACCTCTTTTGTCTTATCTAGGTCTTTCTCTATCGTATCTAATTGAGGTTCTGTATTATTAATACTTACAAGCATCATATCAAAATAATATAAAATTTTATTAATTAAACCTATCATGACATCCTCCTTT
>ERZ773066.56-NODE-56-length-59326-cov-4.213899_pt1 | contig 59326 bp, 52 predicted proteins | sample MGYA00580573_ERZ773066 | MGnify/ENA primary metagenome ERZ773066 (study PRJEB29015, sample SAMEA2738128) | human oral metagenome | biome: human oral; feature: human-associated habitat; material: saliva | place: China | collected 2203 ... | reverse complement strand
ACCGTTATAACCCCAGCAATAAACTTTACCTTCAGCCAGAGCGCAACTATGATACTGGGCGGTAAATAAATCATCAATTTTCTTGCCGTAAAGAACTCCTGTTTGTTTAACTACTTTGACTGGTATATCGGAATCGACGCTAAGCGCAGCTTTTGCTGGATTGCCTGGATTATGGCCAACAGACCTCCCATTGCCCAACTGGCCATAACGATTCCTGCCCCAACACCAAATACTATTAGACAAAATACCGCACGTTCGATAAGTACCACTAGAAGACTTCGTCGCGATCAGACCGGGACGAGTGATAAGTTTTTTGACCGAAACAGTGTATTCTCGCAAAACTGTACCGCCAGAGTCAACAAGCTGCGTTTTGCCAACAGCCGAGACATCCGAATGATGATCATCATGAAAATTAAGATCGCCAACGGTGAAAATTGTACGGATCGAACCTTCGCTCATAACGTATTTATTGGTCGGAATCTTACCGTCTTGACCTTTGCAGTCGCTGCTTGGCGTTAGATATAAGCCAGCAGCCCCAGCAACATGACCCCATGTTTGTTTCCAGTTGTTTATATCTAGACACGCATTAGCTGCCGCCGTCCCCGATTCGCCAGCTTCTTGAGCCAGCTTATAATAATACTCCTCGCGAGAATAAATATACGAACGCGTAGTAACGCGATATGCAGCCGCTAGCACCGCCAATATAAATGTCGTCATTATAATCATTACTGCTAGAGAATAGCCCTTATCAAAGCGAATCATTCCTCATTTCCTTTCCGAACAGTTAATGACTGAGATATTTTAGACACTCCCCCCACAGGAGGACTAATTGTTATATCAATTTTAACCTTGTTAGCATTTTCAAACATATGGTCGGAACTGTGAGCAGCATCGTACTGGTTGGCTATTGGCGTATCATCCTTAAAATATTGAACATCAAATGCCGAAACGTTGCGAGCAATTGTTTCGTCGCGATAAAGCGATCGCCCTGGCGTTGCACCGCCAGTAAATTCGGATGACTGCGGAGGTATGGATTGTACTGCTATCTTGCGCCAAAATTCGTTATTTTCATCGCCGGTACCACATATAGCAGAAGCATTAACACCAAGGGCTTTGTATCTTTCGCTTTTTATATCATCAAATATAACCCTTCGATACAATGTATTGTCCCGCATGAAGTAGACCACCATCTGTCTGTATTTTGGCTGGAGACGTCTTTCTGTACTGCAATTAAACCTTTTTGTTGCAGCATAAACTACCTCGCGAGAGCCTGCCCCGCGCCGCAAATTAGTCGCATATTGTATCAGGAGTAAGGCCCGCCTATTACCACCTCCGCCAAAATATTTCCAAGTTTGCAGAGTAGGCGCAGGAGTACTCACCGCGCCATATCCATACCGATCGATCATATTCATATCACCCCTTCTAGAAGTAGAGGCAATCTCGACTGAAGCCAAAACATCCATTTCGATAGCGTCCATCGTCACGTGCATGTCACGCGTCATTGAAGCAAGCGCATCTGCTGCTATAGCCTGGCGGTAAGATGCTGATATAATACCGCCAAATATTACAACCACTATAAACATAACGGCCGTCGTCACTATTAGCTCCACGATAGTGAATCCAGATTGATTAGAATGCCGCATATGCAACATGGGTTACCCTCTTACCATTACCATATGTTACTACAGACTCAACACGAATCGGCATACCCAAACTGTTGACAGTGTCGCCGCAACCATACGGCGCCGATGCTACAACTTTTTGCTTGGTAGTTCCGGGCAACTCACTAATATGCCCTTCTGAGTCAAGCAATACCTGCTGCACAGCGCCTGGCAGCTGACTGGTACACAAAAACCACGTTGGCGGAGCTCCGTTGACATATTTACGCATATTATCGTACGCTAAATAACTAGCCTTTTGATCCTGGCGGTTGATAATCGAGAGTATACTAACCTGGGTATGCATCGTTAATATACCAAGCGATATTATCGAAATAAATAACAGTGTAACTACCACCTCAACGATTGTAAAACCTTCATCCGTTCTCATCTTGACCATATGCTATTCACCTGATAAAGCGCATTATCTGATTCGCTATAGTAATATATTCTGAAACCGACGCAAACATCCTTACCCGAAGCGCCGTAAATTTTATCGCAGTCGGATCTCTCTCTGTCTTGAGCACAATACCTATAGAGCATTTTCTGCTCGTCTGTCCAGCCCCAGCTGGCTGGTATCGGGCCAGCCGCTGGGCAGCCCTTGACTAGCCTATTACCAGAACGGGAGGGATCTTGCACAACTGTAGTGTCACTAAAATATTTGCCTATATCAGCTAACAGCGCGTTGCCAGTTGGATATTCATGTCCCCTGGAAGTGGTGTTGTATTTATAATAACGTTCAAGATCTAGAGCCATGGCTTCAGCGCGAGCTCTACGGGTTGCATCGCGACCTTTCGCCGTCAAGCCGTTGAACGTAGTCATAGCAATTATCAGCAGCACACTGATGACGGTAACTGCAATAACCACTTCAACTATAGTAAACCCGCCCTCTTTACGCTTCATGACTTAATTGTAGCGCACAATTTATAAAATGGCTATGCTTTTTCTGAGTTTTTGCCAGGTATCTCTAACGGCTCTTGCTCAATGGTGATACCAAATTTTTGGTAAACGGTGTCAATAATTTTTTGGCGAGCTTGCGCTAGATCTTCATAGCTCTGTGCCGACTCATTGATAAGGACTAGCGCGTTTTTGTCGTGGATGCGCATACCATAATGAAGCGTACCTTTGAGCCCGCATTGATCAATTAGCCAGCCAGTTGGAATTTTGTATGTATCATGCGACATATCATAATGCGGGATATCAGGATACTTCTGCTGCAATTTAGATAATTTATCAGCCGAAACAATAGCGTTCTTGAAGAACGAACCAGTGTTTGGGCGGACTTTCGGGTCTGGCAACTTATCAAAGCGAATCTTCATCACAACTTCGCGTAATGTTTGCGGTGAATAATCGTGAATATCATGCTCGTCTAAATAACGCTGAATCGCTGCATAAAACGGCGGTTGAGATTGATATCGCGACAAGTTAAACGTTACTGATGTTATAATATAGCGCCCCGCCCAACGACCGCGAAAAATGCTATGACGATACGCAAAATCACACTCAGCATTGCTAATAGTTACAAATTGGTTATCGCGCGTATCGTAGGCATTGACCGAGACAATCGTTGAAGCAGCCTCTTGGCCGTAAGCACCAATATTCTGTACAGGCGCGGCACCGACCGTACCGGGGATCGCCGACAAGCATTCCACGCCACTGAGATTCATCTCGACCGTCCGCCGTACGAAGTCATCCCAAACCTCGCCAGCACCAGCTACAATCGTCACCAAATCGTCAGTTTCGTCAACAACTTCAAAACCTGGAATGCGATTGAGTATAATAAGTCCGTCGAAGCCCTCGTCGTGCGCTAACGTATTACTGCCGCCGCCGAGAACATATATATCCAGATTGTGCTCATGAACATAGCGTACTGCTTCGGCGATATCGGCGCGAGTTCTAGCCTCGACAACTTGCCGAGCCACGCCGCCGAGATGCATAGTTGTAAGCTTTTTGAGAGAGATGTCCTGCTGTATGTTCATAGTCTGATTATACAATATGTGATATAATTGCGATAGGCGCCCGTAGCTCAGCGGATTAGAGTACTTGGCTTCGAACCAAGGGGTCGCAGGTTCGAATCCTGCCGGGCGTACCAAACGTGCCCCGTTAGCTCAACTGGATAGAGCGTTGGTTTCCGGTACCAAAGGTTGCAGGTTCGATTCCTGTGCGGGGTACCAAAGATAGCAGCAATGACAGCTGTCTATTTTTTTGATCGATTGATTCGTTATTTGACTTTCCATATCGCCTATGCTTAACTTGAAGTATTGTATTCTGAGGAGAGGAATATGGAAAATCAACAAGCGAACCATAGAAAAATAAAAGTTGTTATTGGAATATTGGCCGTTGTACTAGCAGCAGTTTTGCTGTATTGGCTGTTTACCAGTTTGATTAACATGAGTCAGCATAATCAGACAAATCAAGGACCTAGCCATAGTACTACTTCTCAAGCAGACGACGAAAGCAGCAAGCCGCAGCGACCAGACTCGGATTCAGAACCAAGTTCGAACCCGGATGACAAGAACGAGACTAACCAGACCAAGACTGATGAATCCACGAACAGTTCACCTAGTAATTCTACCAAGACAACTGGAAATGGCATCTCGGTTGTCAGAAATCACAATACTTATCATTACCGCCAAATAGCGTCGCCGAGCAGACCGTCAATTCACAATGCTACTAACCATCAACCTGCGAATACTCCGTCCACTAAGCCCAGCAATAACAAACCGACTACACCGCCCAATCCATCCAAGCCGCCTAAGCCAACACCCGAACCAGCGCCAGCAGCTGTAAAAATCGTCGGCGCAGCAGAAGTCGGCTCAACCCTAATCGCGCAAATCGACGATCCTGACGGGTTGAAAGACGGCGGTATACGGTATTATCAATGGTTTGCCGACGGCGCGGCTGTTCCTGGGGCTAGTTATTTCTCGTACAAGTTGACACCATCAGAAGTGGGTAAAAAAATCACTGTCAAAACAACTCATGCTAACAACAAAAACGTAATGAAAGATTTAATTAGCTCAGCTACGGCAGCTGTCGGCAACGCCGCATCAAATAATAACCATGGTAGCGTCACCATCGACGGAATTAACCGAGTCGGACAGGTATTCACTGCCCGTATTACCGATGCCGATGGCGTACCTGAGAGCGGTATTACTTACCGATGGTATGAATTTTACGGCAAATTCCTGGGGACTGGCAAAACTCTCGTACAAACCAGAGACCACCTGGGTATGCAAGTCATCGTCCAAGCCAGCTACATTGACAAGAAAGGACATAAAGAGAGCGTCACCAGCGGATTTAGCGGGTCAGTCGTTGATAATTCAGGCGGCGGCACTGGCGCGGGGATAATCAGTCCTGCTGCGACTGCGCCAAAAATTACTCTTCACGGACCAGCCAGTGTCAAAGAAGGCGAAACCGCTGTTTACACGGCAACTTTAGACAAAGCAACCAATACTGATGTTAGCGCGGATATCAAAATCACGCACAATACTAGCAATCCGAACAATCTCAATGTCCGTTGGGACAGCCAGCGAGTGGTTATTAAAGCCGGAGAAACCAGCGCCAAATTCTACGTTGACACCAATGCCGGCACTGGCGGTAAAGGTAAAACTTACACCGTTTCTCTTAGCAACGCTGTCGCTGGCATGGTCAATAAAACAAACACCAGCCCTTCTACTGCAGTCAATGCTCAATCGATCTTTATGTTATCGTACGTTTATCCGCTCGCTGAGGCTGGCGGCAGCGAGTTCTCTGACTACTGGAAAGCGATTCATGCAGCAGGCAGCAGCAAAATCCCGTATACACTCATCATGGCAGATGGCGGCCCTGACGCCAAGCTCGACCCAGGCTATGTGCGGCTGCTAAAAAAGAACGCCGAGCTTGGTTTCAAAACTGTCGCTTACATCCGCACTATTCATCAAACTCGCCCGATTGCCGAAGTTAAAGCCGCCATGGCTAAGTTCATTGAACTTTACGGAGCGGACAAAATTCACGGATTCTACTTCGACGAGATATCATCCAGAAATAACGGCGCAACGGCTTACATGGCAGAATTATACAACTACACGAAAAGCACTTACGGCAACAAGTTGGTTGTCGCCAATCCTGGTACCCATATCACCGACACGATTGCGCCATACGCCGATATTTTCATGACCAACGAAGGCACTGCTGACGAATATATTAATAACTATAAGACCGCTTACTCTGCCTTTGAAAAAGATCCGGCAAACTCCCATCGTATTTTCCATACGATTTATGCCGCAAAGGCTGGCGATTACCAAAAAATAATCAATTTATCGCGCCAGCGCAATGCCGGCTGGGTATTCATCACTACCGATAGCACGATACCCGATGGCAGGCCGTATAATGATTTGGCGAAGAATTTCCCTAGCCTCGTTGATAGCGTCAACAATTTAGGCCGCCAGCCGCTTGATCCGAATAGAGCCACGGAACAACCTTTGCTATCCGGCGCGATAATCAGCGGATCATCTGTTACCACAACTATACTTAGCCAATAATCGTATCGGTATGCTACACTATGTTTATGGTTACCAAGGCAAATAAATCTCCCAAGAAGACTCGCAAGCAGCGTGTCAAACACATTACAAAAACAGACACTCACTTCATGGTGCGCCGAAGCTTACTGGTGTATGCGATATTGGTTTTTGTGCTTTTTTGGCTAACAGCTATGAGCGTATATCTAGTCGACAGAATGGTTGTAGAATACACCAACACTGCCCGTTATAACCAAATCCATAATACATATAGTAGTTTGAAGCTTGATGAATCGTATAGGCTAGCTGCTTATAAAAATAACATTTCGAATGATAAGTCTATCACTACAGAGTATGGGCATAATGCTTCCGTAAGTAAAACTCGTATGGATTTAACCGAAAAAATTAAAGAAGCTGGTTTCTCGCTTATCGATACAAAAGATAAAGATACTATCATTCAAAGCGATACATTCAAGGATACTAACGGCCATATTTTATACCTGAGCGTTATACCACAGGCGCTACATAAAGATTATACATACGGCACCTCCGAGATAGCCAAGCCGTACACGAAGATGACCACTAGTGAATTCGACCATGATCAAACTAGCTACGTCACTATCAAAATAAGCCTTGGCGACTAGTGGGATAATTGCCGGCAAAAATACGAAACGCATGCCTTGCATTAGATAATTGTTTATGTTATAATATAGGCATGGAGACTAACGGCGGCGAACTGGGTCTTAACGACTATTCAAGATCGGCTGTACAAGCAATTCGCGATGGATCTTATTCTCTTGCCGCAACGCTAGCGATAATGGCATACGATATAACGTCAGATCCATCCGAAAAGGCTCGGATGGCGCGCGACGCGGGTAATGCCTATAGACATTTAGGCAAGTACGAAGAAGCTGAAAAATGGCTTACTGAGGCAGTTGATCAACACAAAACTTTAGCTGAACAAGAACCAAATCGCAGCACGCTGCGCGAGCTGGGAGCTAGCGCAGCCATGCTGGCAACCATGCAATTGTCGCGCATAGCAAGCGATGAAACTTTTGATACTCCAAAAAATAATACCAAGACTGTTGAAACTTTTCGTTACGGACTAGAGAAACTCAAGGATTCGCACAAACATGCCGACGGACTAAATCGTATTGATCAATATGATATTAATTTTACCGCTCGAGCCAGCTACGCCGAGACGCTTGCCGGCAATAAAAAGCGAGGCTTAGCACTCGGCGTCAGAGCGGTGCAGCTAGCATTCTGGTCCGAGTCGCTGCAGCTTGATACCACTAATACGTCCCTCAGCAAAAAAGAACGCTACAAAACCAAAGCACGGGCGCTCGTGCGCGGTATTGGCGCGCTAGCCGTTGGTATTGTTGCACCAGTCAACCGCCGCGCCGCCAAAACTCTTGTTAGAAAACTTTCTTAAGCTTGGTTCTGCTGGTTAGGCACATCGCCTTGCAATGGAGCTACTTGCGATTCAGATTCTTCAAAAATTCGCCGTACTTGCTCGGCATCAATGTTCACCGAATCGCCCGGATTGACCGCCCCCGATAGCATGAGCTTAGCGATAGTATTCTCCACCGCTTTCTGAACGACGCGGCGCATCGGCCGAGCGCCTAGCCGCGGGTCGTATCCTTGCTGAACGAGAAGCTGTTTCGCGTCGTCATCAACAGTCACTGACACTTTTTGCGGCAATAGAGTTTTGTTAACGCCAGCCAGAATCAGATCAAGCACTTGCACCAACTCGGCAGGCGTAAACGGACGAAAGAGTACAATTTCGTCGAAGCGATTGAGAAACTCTGGTCGAAACTGGTTTGAACTAATTAATTCGTTGATAAACTGCTGTTCAAACTGCTCAAGCCGATAGCCGCGCTCGATATATTCGCGGATCCTATCAGCGCCAGCGTTACTAGTAGCAATTACGATGGCATCGCGAAAGCTGATCTCACGGTTCTTGGCGTCGCGCAAAATCCCTTCGTCGAGTAATTGCAGTAGTGTAGTTAGCACTTCTGGCGCGGCCTTCTCGATCTCGTCGAGCAACACCACACTGAAAGGCTGTTTCATTACTTGCGCGGTCAAGCTCATCGGGTCATCCGCGCCATCAGCGATTAAACGCGCGACATCCTCGGAGCGAACAAACTCGTTCAAATCCAAACGAATTAACTTGCCTTCGCCGCCAAAGTATACGTCGGCCAGTGCTTTTGATAGCTCCGTCTTGCCGACACCAGTCGGCCCCAGAAACAGAAAAGTACCAATCGGCCGATTCTCATTGCGCACGCCCGCGCGAGCGCGGCGCAGAGCATCACTGACGACATTAACGGCGCGAACTTGATTAACCATTCGCTCATGAATTAAATCCTCCATGTGCAGCAGCCGCTCGCGGTCTTCGGTGGTATTAGCCACGCTAACTTTAACGTCCATTGTCCGCTCAATTGCTTGCTGTACAGAATTCATGGTCACGATACCAGACTCGCTGAAACTAGCCGCCGACTCTAGCAATTTAAGCGCCCGGCCAGGCATAGCTATATCGTGAATGTAACGCTGGCTCAAGCGATAAGCTTCGTTAATCGCTTGTATCATATAAGTAACTTTGCGGTTGAACTCAATAGCAATCAACTGTTCTTGCAGAACCTTTTTAGTCTCTGCTTCATTGGTTTCGGCGACATTAATGCGGTTAAGCGAGTTAGCTAACGACGGGTTGCGGCGGCTAATTTCGAGATAGCGCTGTTCGTCCATGCTTAAAATTAAGCGTAGCCTGCCAGCATCTAAAATCGGCTGTAATACGTTTGTCAAATCTACTGACCCCACGCCCTCTTCGAAAAATAACTGCGCATCATCAAGGCAAACAATGATATTCTTAGCATTGTAAGCCTCACCTAAAACCTGCATGATTAAGTTTTCAAGTTCGCCGCGTCCTGGCGCTGCCGCAATCAGCGACGCCGAGTCAAGAATGAAGATCTGGCGGAAGCGAAGATTTTCGGGTACATTCGCATCAGCGTCCAAAATTCGTTCCGCGAAAGCATGAATTACTGATGTTTTACCAACACCAGCTTGGCCGATAAGAACCGCGTTTTGCCGCCCGCCCGTACCAAAAGCTTCCACTAGCTGATCAATCACCTGAACATGCGATGGTATGTCAATCGACAAAGTATTACGGCTAGCGCCAATTTGTTCGCTGATATTTTGCCCGAATCGCTCAAGGTGCGGAATCCAGCCAAACGACCAATCACGCGCCAAGCCGCCAGTCCGCCGCCGCTGGCCAAAATGCCGAACAATCTCCATCAAATGCTCTTGCCACAAAATACCAGCATCCAAATCTTCATCTCCTAAATGAGTTTGCGCTATTATCGATTGATAATTCGGAAAGCTCCTCACTAGCGCTGTAGCTAGTACAGCACCGCTGATACGGTCTAGTTGATTGGCTTGGCGAATGTCGTCAGCTACGCTCCACAGTTCGTCAACGGAAATCGTCGAACCCTCAGCGATAGTGGCTAAAAATGACGGTGTCATACCAAGCCGCACCCCCATGAATTGGCCGCTTGGCACTTCACCAATTACTTTAGCAACCTCTCGCACATTCGGTTCTCGCGACAACCGACCTAACACGTCGCCGGCTAACAAATCATCAACCGAACCACCCTTACCAGCTGGCAGATCGTGAACGTGCCAATTATAAAATTTCACCGCCATATATAATACTGCCGCCAGAGCACCACACAGCCAACCTAGCGACAGACGCTCCATAGTTACCAGCATAGTACCCGATATCACCAATAATAATGCTAACCATGAAAGGCTTTTTGCAATCATCGGCGACAGCAGCCGCCCAAAGCGCGCTTCGCTGGCTCGCTGAGACGCATACCTAAAAGTACCTAAAGATGCCATGGTATCCACCCCGATATTGCCGCAACAACCATTACCGCCGGCATCGCTGGCACCAACGGCCAAATAGCCAAACGTAGTAGACCAATCAACAGCATCAAGCACAAGGCTGCTACACCTATCAGCAGCGTTATTATCCTTATAAAGCCGCCAATGATTCGCGATACCAAGCGATCAAAAAATGCCCGCAACTGCACCCCGATTGGTCCGCGCACTTTCCCGGCTGAAATTTGCCGCCACGGCGCAAATAGTGTTTTGAGTAATAATCCCAGCGAGAATGTATCGTATAATCGCTCGATAGACTCCCAAACATCTACGGCCGCTCGCTTCCAACCAACACTATACCACCACGAAATCACGCCCACAATAAACATATGCTTTTTATTATAATTCAAAAAGCATTTGGACGCTACTATAATGCGCCAAAAACAGGTATAATGAGTTTTATGCGTCAAACTCTCACGACTATGCTCGGGAAGACTGTCAAGAAAGCTGCACAGATTCGCGGCGGTAGCGGCTCAGCCTTACCAGGCTTGGTAATTGAAAAAATCGACTCAGATTTTGTTAGCCGCACATTACAGCAACTACCAATGGGTATAGCACTCATCAGCGGCACTAATGGCAAAACCACTACCACCAAAATTGTTGTCGAATTACTAGAAAGCCAAGGCCTGAAAGTATTTACTAACCGTACTGGCAGCAACTTCACGCGCGGCGTGGCAGCAGCGCTATTAGGCGAAGTTGATTTGCACGGACGAATTAACGCCGATATTGCCGTGCTTGAACTCGACGAAGCCTATGCTGTTCACTTTGTAAAAGCAATCAAACCAAACTACTGTTTGCTGCTCAACGTTATGCGCGACCAACTTGACCGCTTCGGCGAGATTGATAATACAGCCAAACTCCTCCACAATGTTGCAATAAACACAACAAAGTGCGTAGTCCTTAACCGCGACGACCCGCGATTAAGTAGTCCTGATTTTGTAAACGACATCAAATCACCGCTGCGAAGTTTTGGCGTTAACCCAAAATATTCGCAGACTTTCCCTTCTGATGATTCTCTACGTAGTAGCGAGCAAAATGCGGCTAAATTGTACGCTGACGACACCAGTCTTGAAGAATTTAAAGACCAGCACGCCGTTATCGGCTTCAACGGCAGCGATCACTCGGTGAATCTAAATCTGCGTGGCATCTACAATCTTCAAAATGCCACTGGTGCTGTTGCTTTAGTGCGCGCAATTCTCGGTAATAGTCTAAATGTTGATTCTATGCTCGAAGCGCTATCAAACATTAAGCCAGCTTTTGGCCGCGGTGAGCAATTAATAATAGATGGACAACCCTGCGAGCTAGTATTGGTCAAAAATCCGGCTGGCTTCCGTTTGGCCCTAGCTTCGTTCGACCCAGCAAACTACGCCACTATGATAGCTATTAACGATGCTTACGCCGATGGCCGCGATATGAGCTGGCTCTGGGATGTCGATTTCGATAGCTTACAAGAACAAGGTGTTACTGCTGTATCTGGTGTCCGCGCCTATGACATGGCTCTACGACTAGAATACGACGAAGTGCCTATCGATTTTGTCGATACCGACCTGACGGTTGCATTGCGCCAACTTATCACTAAACACACTCGCCAACCAAAGCGCATTTATTGTAGCTACACCGCAATGTTAGCACTACGACGACTACTAGCCCGCTATACCGACGTGGAGGAAATCCGATGAAAAAGCAACCGCAATCTATCACTATCTTGCAACTTTATCCGCGCGATATGAACATTTACGGTGACTGGGGCAATGTTCTGACTCTCAAGCGGCGGCTAGAATGGCGTGGTTTTGCTACCAAACTAATCGAATACAACGTTGGCGACGCTTTTCCAGACGATGTTGATTTAATCGTCGGCGGTGGTGGACAAGACTCTGGACAGCTACGAATTAGTGACGACCTGCAAAAGATTGCCCCTCAGCTCAAACGATTAGCTGACGATGATTTACCAATGTTAGTTATCTGCGGTTTATACCAACTATTCGGCCGCTCGTTTACTACTAAAGACGGCGACATAATTCCTGGTATCGGTATTCTTGACCTAGAGACAATTGGTGGTGACGAGCGTATTGTTGGTAATATTATCGTCAAAAGTCCAGAATTCGGTGAAATTATCGGTTATGAGAATCACTCCGGGCTAACTACGCTTGGCCAAAATACCGCAGCACTCGGCGACGTCAACAAAGGCGTAGGCAACAATAATATTGATGGCCGTGAGGGCGCCCGTTATCGTAACGTTATCGGTACCTATTTGCACGGTCCGCTCTTGCCAAAGAATCCGCACATCGCTGATTGGATGATTTCGCAAGCTATAATCCGTAAATACGGCGCCGTCGTTTTAGACCCGCTTGAAGACAAGTATACCAAACAGGCTCGTAATATCGCCAAAAAACGCCCGCGCTAGCCGCTACTTTTAACACTATCCTCAGATTGGACCTGCTATACTGGTAGAAGTGACCAAAATGAGCGCTGTAAAAAAACCAAAAATTAATCGTATTGTCAGCCTAGATTTAATGAGAGGCTGGTTTTTGGTAATAATCATACTTGATCATTTGAGTTATTTTCCAAATGGCCTCGTGTTCATAAGCGGCGACAGCAGATTATACGTCACTGCCGCCGAAGGATTCTTTATTATTTCTGGATTAGTATTAGGTATTGTCCGCGGTGCTAAATTAACAGAGCGTTCGTTTAGATACGCTGCTAAATTGATCTGGCGGCGAAGCTTCATGCTATATCTGACCAGTATCATCATTACAATATTATCGATTGCGATCGGCTGGCATTTTGTTGGCAACGACGGCGTCAAATCGCCTTTGCCTCCGCTAGATAGCAATATCTTTAGTTTATTTTGGAGAATAGTTACTCTGCAAGAATTCTACGGCTGGGCCGATTACTTGCGTCTATATGCGATATTTTTGGCGCTAACACCAGCTGCGCTTTGGCTACTGCGCCGCGGCAAATGGTACATCGTTCTAACCGTCAGCACTCTAGTTTGGCTGCTAACGCCAAAGCCGGTTAACGAATTCACTCAGCCATTTACTTGGCAATTTATTTTTTTCATCGCCTTCACGCTAGGATTTTACTCGCCGCAAATTAAATCATGGTGGAATAGTTTGTCCGCCAAAACGCGGCGCCGTACCAAAACTATCGTCTTTACCGTGTTTATCATCACTTTCATCGCCAATGTTTTTGCCGAGTTTTTCGCGCCAGTCTTAAACGATAATCTTTCGATAGCTATTAATAGTTTTCGCCCTATCCTAGCGGCCAGCTTCGATAAGTTAGCTCTAACGCCAGCGCGCGTAGCTATGTCGCTGCTCTGGTTTATTGGGTTTTTTATGATTTTCCAGCGTTTTGAAAAACAAATTAAACGCTATCTCGGCTGGCTACTTATTCCGTTTGGGACTAATTCGCTTTACGTTTATTCAATTCATGCCTTCGTAGTCATGGGAGCGCATCTGATAGTCAATCCGCAATATGGCGCGCCGGCTAGTTATTTTAATTCTTTTGACCGTCTAGCCGAGATTCCTCAAAACCTCGCGCTATCGATTTTGGTAATTGCAATTATTTACCTAGCAGTGCGAACCAAATTTTTGATGAAGATTATTCCGCGTTAAACTTAGTGATTTTTAGCGGTGATAAATCGATCGTTTCGACCTCGCGATAGTTGCCTAGCAGACTAGCTTTCATATCGCTATAGTAGACATTATAGATATTCTTTGCGCGGGTAAATGTTTTTTTCGTGTCGACAACTTGGCGGCTGCTACCATCTAGCGGAGCATAACCGCCGCCAAGATGTTGGTCACTACTAGCAAAGTATATCTGGCAATTCGATAGATAATAATCTAGCTCAATCGCCACATACGGATCGGCCGCTAACACCACATCGTTTTCGCTACATTTAACTATAGAAGCAACAGAGTTGACGTTTGGCTTTTGCATACGCTGAAAGTTATAATTGCCAACCTGACTGAGGTTAGTTGCCCCGACCGCCAGAATTACCAGCAGAACTAACGGTGAAGCTATTCGCCAAACTTCACTAGTCTCACGTTCGGTCGACAGCGCGAGACTAGCTCCCACGAGCATAACTAGGCCAATCGCAACGTGCGCCAAATAACGCTCGACATACATCGGTTTATACAGAGAAATCACCATCAATAATATTATCGGCACGCTAATATAACTAACTAATAACCACAAAATATCGTTTTTTTTCTTAATATGAAAAGTAATAACAATTGAGCGGACAGATACAAAAATTATTGCTAGCACCAATATTGAGGTAATCACACTCAGTTGCCAAAGCGGCTGATATATTGTATTAAACGAAACAATACCAATTAACTGCTCGAGATTCATTGGCTGTCCAATTGGCGCGAGCGCACCATTGCCAACCTGCTTCAAAAATGACGACAGCCACGGGAGAAACAGCAACAGGCTAAATGTATAAGCTCCTATCCAACGACACTCTTTCCATGAAGACTTACGCAAACACAACTTACCAGCATCCATCGCGACTAGCCAGGCTAGATGAGCCAGCCACAAAAGCGCCAAGTAGTATAGCGTGTACATACCGAGCGCCACTAGCACTCCATAAATAAGCCAGTCAGTCCACCGCTTGCTAGAGTGTGCCCGTACCAACATCGCCGTCGCCGCTACGCCGATTAACGATGCCATAGCGTACATGCGAATTTCGAAACCGTAGCGCATTAATAATGGCGCCAGAAGCAACATAGTTAATACATAAATGGCTGCTCGCGTATTAAGATGCTTTTTAATAAAACAACCAGCTACCGCAATTGAGGCTCCATAAAAGACCACGCTTAGCGAGCGCAATGCCAGTTCGCTCCAGCCGAAAACATTCGCCCAAATTTTCAGAACGAGATAATACAGCGGCGGATGAGTATCAAGCGCCGACAGCCGAATAATCTCGCTGGCCGACCGCTTAGCTACCATTATCGAATATGCTTCATCAAACCAAACGCTCTGCCGCAAGCCAATCCATAAACTAAGAGCTGCTGCTACTACTGGCACAGCAATTATCAGCCACCTATAAACCTTGTCATAGTCATTACTATGCTTCCAAAATAATATTTTCATGCTTTGATTATATTACGACTAGGAAAAACTCGCAAAATAATATATAATAGCTTTGCACATCTATCGGGGTGTGGCGCAGTTGATAGCGCGCGCGGTTTGGGACCGTGAGGTCGAAGGTTTGAGTCCTTTCACCCCGACCATATAGTATTTTCGCTTAAATCCACCGTCATATCGTATGGTGGATTTATTTTTATAACAAATACGGAATTGTCTTCAGTATGGAAATTAAATACAACCTTGCGATACGCTGCGTTTTTTTCTATCAAATCCTGCGTTGTAAGTCCAACTCCTTCTGAACAGTCGTAGATATAGTACTTACTGCATTAATCTGGGATTGGTAGATAAATTCTTGCTCCTTGTACGTTCGTGTCTTTTTCTCGTTCACCATACTACCTACTTAATATAATGTCTCGCAATAAGATTTAACGTTTTTATGGCGTATGAAATGCTATAGGCTTTTTGATATAATAAAAGAGTTCTAAGCTTTTAATACACAGCAAGAAACCGTAACGGATTTGTCCGTACGGTGTCCGCTTTTGAAAAGGACACCGTGTAAACAATAGGCGGAAACTTGTTGTGATAAAGGCTTAGAACACCTCACGGTGTCCTTTTTTGCTTGGTACTCTTGTGAGGGTAATACAAGCTAAGCAAGAGGAGCAAACAATGACGAACGACAAAATACTAGGCAAACAAATCTTTAAGAAGTGGTGGTTCTGGGTTATCGTGGTGGTTGTCTTGGGTATTATTGGATTAATGACACAAGACACTACGACAACTAACAACACAGCCACTAATCCACCAGCAAACAACACCGATAACACGCAAAAAGTTGGTAAATTACCAGTACTCAACAAAGCGGACTTTACAGGCAAAGAAGGACTAGTAGTATTCCATGACTTAAAGACTAAAGGTTACGCCGTAACAGCTAAATACGAAAATGAAAAAGTACCAGCGGCTAATCAAGACCATACAGAACAATTTACAAATGCCAGCGCGACCAGTTGTAGCGATAGGCTTGGTTGGGATGCATATATTGTAAGCGACATACGGCAAGACGGCGACAATATAACTGTAATTACGACTAATGTACCTAATAGAAATCAAACGTGTCCAGCGGGTACTACAGACGACCGCTAGTGATGCGTTATGAAAGACCGAAGAACTTACAAAATACTCACCGCCTGTAGCTTTATACTACCTATTAATCGCTTTTATTTAGGCAATCTCAAGGGTGTATTCTTACGCTGTATCACCATGAACTATTTTCTGTTTGGGTGGTTTATAGATTTGCTTTATATGAACAAAACATTTGATGAGGCGATGACTAAGCGTGGTTTCGTCAACACAAATATACGCAATGAGCAAGGATAATAACTAAACCGCTACAATTTCACAGTCATTATCATAACTCATCATGTTATCTATATATAACGCCAGATATTAATCAGTCTACATTGCAGGCTCGTTACACATCGCTACAAACCGATCACCTGGAATATAAACCTGCCTGCCAAACGGCAGGTTTTGCTATTGCCCTATTTTGCCCTCCCATACTCCTCATGCTATCATAACTATATGAAAAGCAAACAACACTCGCGCCGCCGCATAGTCGTTAATATTTTTGGCACATTAGGGTATTTGTCAGTATTTTTGCAGTGGACGTGGACGGCAATTATATTACTATATCCGTTATTCCAATCAGAAGTTGTACAAAAGATTTTTCTACCAGAACGCCAAGCGCCTCGCCCCGTCGTGAGCCACTCTGGATGCTATAGCGATGCCGCTCCATTCATTGCCATTGTCTCTATTGCCATTACAGCTGCAATTATTGTTATGTCAATAATCACGCTAATAGGATTGCCAAAGAAAATCGGCAAGACTGGCGCTAAAATCACGCATTCGGCAGCCAACGTGATAGCCGCCAATACCCGCCCGCCAAAACAACAACCAGCAAAAAAATGGAAATTAAACTTGTCGTACAAACTGATAATTTGCATTAAATTAATATTGACGGTTCTGCCGGTTATTCTGCTACTCTTTGCACCGACAATCCCTAAACTGCCGCACCAAGTTATGACTATCGTCGGCAATTTCTGCTTAGTGGTATCAGCTGTTTATTGGCTTATCCAATATATGTTAGCTAAAATCCTACACGTGCCGCATAAAGAAATTTGGTAATTCAAGACTTCGGCGGAATGATGTCTATGGTGCGCGTTTGCTTATCTAGCGGCAATTGATGCTCGGCATCAAATTTATAGACGAGCAACGTGCCAAACGGCATTTCCACTTTACCAATCTCTTCATCAGAAATCTGGTCGAGATACTTCATCAGCGCGCGGATAGTGTTACCGTGCGAAACGAGCAGGATATTTTCGCCTCTTTGCAACCGCGGCAAGATTTCGCTTTGAAAATATGGAATTGCCCGCGCGTAAACATCTTTGAGCGTTTCACCGCCCGGTACCGGGTAATCCCAACCGCGGCGAATTCCCTGAAATGCTTCACTGCCAATCTCGTCTTTGACTTCCCATTTGTTTTTGCCGGTTAAGTCGCCGTAATCACGCTCGTTAAGCGGCTTGGCGATAATCCGTTCGAGATCCGCCTGGTCGCCCTTGCCGCGCAGAATTCCATCGCAAGTCTGCTGCGTACGTTTGAGCTCGCTAGTATAAGCGGCATCAAAGTGAATATCGCGAATAATTTTACCAAGCTGCTCGGCTTCGCGCATGCCTTTTTCTGTCAAATTGACATCTGTCCAGCCAGTCCACTTACCTAATAAATTCCACTCGCTCTCTGCGTGGCGGCTAATAACTAAAATTCCCTGTTTCTGCACTTCCATAAATTCATTATACCGCGAAAAACGAGTTGCCTGAAATATTTTATCCGTGAGATTTCAAACAGTCTAGTCTTCTGCATTAAATGCTATAATATAACTATGAACGATTTCACAATTCAATCAATCAAAGCAAGACAAATCCTCGACAGCCGCGGCAACCCAACCGTTGAAGCAGACGTTATTTTAAGTAACGGCACGCTTGGCCGTGCTGCCGTACCGAGCGGCGCTAGCACTGGCTCGGCTGAAGCGCTTGAATTGCGCGATGGCGGCATTGACTGGTCGGGCAAAGCGGTTTACCAGGCAGTACGCAATGTTAACGAAGTCATTGCACCAGCACTAGTCGGACACGATGCCAGCGACCAAACTGCTCTCGACCAAATAATGCTCGATTTAGACGGCACCGATAATAAATCCAAGCTTGGCGCTAACGCCATTCTTAGCGTCAGCCTAGCCGCTGCTAAAGCTGCCGCCAGCGCTAAGAATCAGCCGCTGTGGCGCTACGTCGCAGAAATGACCGACAGTACACCTGTCCTGCCATTGCCAATGATGAACGTGCTCAATGGCGGCGCTCACGCAGCTTTCGCTACCGATATTCAGGAATTTATGATCATTTGTAAAGGTGCGCAGACTTTTGCAGACACACTCAAAATGGGCACCGAGATCTTTCATGCGCTAGCCAAAGTACTAAAAAATTATGATTATCCAACTACTGTCGGCGATGAAGGCGGCTACGCACCGCGCGTCCGCAACGGCAACCGCGAAGCGCTGGCCTTATTGTCCGAAGCCATTCAAAACGCCGGCTACGAACTCGGCCGCGACGTTGTCTTTGCAATGGATGCTGCGTCAAGCGAATTCTATCAAGAAGGACGCTACGAGCTTAAATGCGAAGGCAAGTCGCTAGCAAGCAGCGAAATGGTTGATTGGCTAGAAGCCTTGACAAATGAATTTCCAATTGTCTCAATCGAGGATGGTCTAGCCGAAAATGATTGGGATGGCTGGAAGCTGCTGCGCGAACGGCTCGGCGACCGCATCCAGCTAGTCGGCGACGATTTGCTCGTCACGAACACCTCGCTGATTGAACGGGCTATCGCTGAACAAACTGCCAACGCGCTGCTAGTTAAACCAAATCAAATTGGCTCGCTGACCGAGACTATTCAAGCTGTTAAAATGGCGCAAAATGCTGGCTGGCGCACCGTCATGAGCCATCGCTCTGGCGAAACCGAAGACACGACAATCAGCCACTTGGCCGTTGGCCTGGGTTGCGGCCAGATTAAAACTGGATCGCTATCGCGAACCGATCGCGTCGCTAAATATAACGAATTATTACGTATCGCCGAAGCTGACCAATCATTGACGCTAGCGCAGCCATTTAGCGAATAAATAAAACTGTAGGTTTTACTTCTAACAAAGCGAAAAACGCCTTTTCTTTGTCAAGAGGTGTTTTTCATATCAAACTAATTATGTTATACTACTAACGAATAATCGTTTTAGGAGGTTAGTTGCTCTCGATCAAACAAAAAAAGCACCGCCGTCCATATGCTATTTTTGCAGCGGCGATATGCCTGATTAGCACTGGCGTGTATTTTATGATGCTGACCTTATCGCCGTCAGTGGCACCTCTGATTTTTACCAAGCCGATTGATACTAAATCGCTGCCAAAAGCCAAAATCGGCGAGAACCGCATTGTTATACCGCGCATCGGCGTCAATATTCACTACGATAAAGGCCGTACCGCACTCGATCGCGGTGCTGAATGGCGACAACCAAACCATGGCAATCCCAAAGATGGTGGTAATTTCATTATTGCCGCCCACCGCTTCAGTATCCGGCCAACACCACAAGGTACTGTTGAGAAATCACCCTTTTATAACATTGATAAGATGAAACTAGGCGATAACATTGTAGTCGATTACGAAGGTGCTCGCTATGCATACGAAATCACTAAAATATTTGATGTCAAACCAGACCAGACTGAAATCGAAGCTCCGTCCCAAGAAGCAAAGCTGACTCTATACAGTTGTGAACTTGGCGGCTCTGATGCCGGCCGCATCGTCATTACAGGCAAGCTGCTCGGTCAAGTCGAACAATAAAATACTCTACCAGTTGTCGTACAGTAGAGTATTTTGATTATAAATTGCAGGCAGATAAAAAGGTAGTTATTTGGCAAACTCAACCGCGCGCGTTTCACGGATAACATTTACCTTGATAGTTCCAGGATACTGCATAGTTGACTCAATCTTAGTCGCGATATCGCGTGCTAGTTTGATAGCACTAAGATCATCGATTTTCTCTGGCGTGACAATCACGCGAATCTCGCGGCCGGCGCTTATGGCGTACGCTTTCTCGATTCCTTGGAAACTAGTCGCAACATTTTCGAGATCGCGCATGCGCTCAGCGAAATTCTCAGCAGAGATATTACGCGCACCCGGCCGAGCGGCACTGATCGCATCGCAAATACGAACGACGATGGCCTCTGGCGTAGTCGCTTCAATGTCGTCGTGATGAGCCTCAATCGCATGACAGATACCCTCGCTCAGGCCAGCTTTGCGGGCCAGCTCGGCACCAATATGGTGATGCTTGCCTTCAATTTTGTGGGTAACTGCCTTGCCCATATCGTGCAGCAGCGTCGCTATTTTGGAAGTACGAACATCAGCGCCAATCTCGCTAGCAATCATACCAGCCATATGCGCCATCTCGGTCGAATGCTTAAGAACATTTTGACCATAGCTAGTTCGAAACTTCAGCTCGCCAAGTAGCTTTAACAAATCGCGCGGGATACCGGTAACGCCAACTTCGCGCGCCGCATCTTCGCCAGCACGCTGGGTTTCCTTGTCGATTTGCTTTTCAGCTTTCGCAAAGACTTCTTCGATACGCCCTGGGTGAATACGGCCGTCTTTCATCAACATCTCGAGACCGAGACGCGCTACCTGGCGGCGAATTGGGTCAAAGCTCGATAGGACTACCATACCTGGCGTGTCATCAACCAAAAAGTCCACGCCAGTAACGCGCTGCATCGCTTGAATATTACGGCCTTCTTTGCCGATAATTCGACCTTTCATGTCGTCGTCTGGCAGTTTAACTGCAGTGACCGTGCGCTCAGCAGTTACCTCGCTAGCCATGCGCTCCATCGTTTCGACGAGGATAGTTTGCGCCCGCTCCTCGGCGTCAGCTTCGACGTCTTGCTGCATTTTGGCAACCAGATTTAGTAGATCACCCTTGATGTCGCGTTCAGTCATCTTCATCAACTTATCAGCGGCATCTTTCTTCTTGAGGCCAGCAATTTTCTCAAGCTTTTCCTGCTGACGCGTACGAATGTCACGGATCTCATTCTTCAATTCTTCAACTTCGTCCTCTTGCTTGCGTAATTTTTCACTGCGTTTATCAAGCTGGTCAAGCTTTTTGTCAAGCGACTCCTCGCGGTCCGCCAGACGATTCTCGGTTTTTTGAAGCTCTTTGCGGCGCTCTTTCTCGATTCGCAGCGCTTCATCTTTAGCTTTGAGTACGATATCGCTAGCTTTGCGCTCAGCTTGCGCTATGACCTGTTCAGCCGTATTTTTGCTCTTGGTCTCTTGTTGGCGATCATATACCACTTTACCGCCCACGCCAGCAATAATACCAACAATCGCGGCAATAATTCCCTCAACCATATTTTTCCTTTCTTTCGCGGCAATTAGTCAACGCATCAAGTCAAAAAACCGCAAAATTATCAAAATTAAACTTATCAATGTCACATTCGTAGACATTACCATTGTACCGCGTTTATAACAAAATAAGCAACTATTTACGCGGTTTGGTGATGCGGGCCTCAGCGCCATATTCAGGCAGAACTATTTCATCATTGCGGCCATTCTGTAACCGCTCCAAGCACTCTTCACGCCAAGCATCGCCGGTAACTCCAACGATCGGAATACGTTGTTCGTGCGCTATCGTATTCAACACTGCCAGACCAATCCTCAAACCAGTGAAACTCCCTGGACCGCGAAATACACCAATGCCCGAAATATCAGCAAAACTGGCCTCATTCTCTGCTAAGCGGTCGCGCAAATAAGCTAGCATGTCGCGCGCGAGATTGCGTTCAGCCGCCCATTCGTAGTCGGTTCGTTTGTCACCGTCAATTAGTGTTAATTGCACCGTCATTTCAGCGCTATTCCACAATACAATCATCGTAATTTCTCCACAATCCGACGCGATTTTTCACCGCTGCTCTTCAAAGTTAGCTTGCGACTATCATCAGGCTGCACCTGGATGACGATCTGTAATACGTCCGTTGGCAGTACGTTATTTACTACATCACTCCACTCAATCACAGTAATTGTATGTGAATCGTGAATCGCTTCATCAAGTTCCATTTTCATAATACCAGCATCTGGTAAGCGGTAAAAATCATAATGAGCCAACCGCAAACCATCCGCAGCCTCGTAATTGCGGCTAATCGTAAACGTCGGACTCTGAACCTCGTCTTCTATATGTAAGCCACGCGCTAAGCCTTTCGTTAGTGTAGTTTTGCCAGCACCGATATCACCAATCAGCTCTAGCGTTTCGCCGCCTTGCAATAAACTGCCGATTCGCCAGCCGAAATTCACCAAATCCTCTGCTGATTGCAAAATCACCTCTAATGTCATAAGACCATTATACAATACGCCGCAATTCCCATGATAAAATATCATTGAATGAGCAGTTTTGCGCATAAATACAAATCGTTGCTAGGTGAAATAGTTATCGCTAGCGATGGCGCAGCAATTACCGGTCTGTGGTTTGTCGAGCAAAGACACTTTGATATAGGGTTAGAAGGATGCATAACTGACAAAGATTTACCGATTTTCGACGAAGTTTCGCATTGGCTAGATATATATTTTACAGGCAATAATCCTGGAGAAATCCCGGCTGTACGCATGAATGGCACGCCGTTCCAGATGGAGGTTTGGCGGATCCTCCAAACCGTACCGTACGGCAAATTAATCACCTACCGCGAGATGGCTGAATACATCGCCCAGAAGCGTAACATCGTCAAAATGTCGGCGCAGGCTGTTGGTAATGCTGTCGGCCGCAACCCCATCTCAATCCTTGTGCCGTGTCATCGCGTCATTGGCAGTAACGGTAAAATGACTGGCTACGCAGGCGGAATTGAGAAAAAAGTTAAGTTGCTGAAGCTAGAAAACGCAATTTAATATAAAAGAGGTCAGGTCAGCGTTCTTTTTTGTATTGCGACTGATTGTTTCTCATTAACCACCCCGCCCTCGCTCGTCATTGTCGAATTTTATACTTCTTCGCCAAATCTGACTGGCAGCATCTCTGTGTAGATTGTTGTCTCGCCGTCAGAGCCAAAATCTATCATGAGAGTACCCTGCTCGCGTGCAGACCCAAGATTACGTGACATGTTATATGAGTAAACTCTCATGTTTTCATCGCTATTATTTATACCACTTCTTGTGATTAGCTCATCAACATATTCCTGGAGCTCCGGTGTCATTACCCATCTACCATTAGAATCCTTGGCGTGTTTGCCAGGAGTCATAATGACCATTTTACACCTAACTGGCGCCAGCTGTTCTACCACCTCCATTTCTCTCTGCAGCACTAAGCTGCTCAGCTGTTTTTCTAATGGTGGATAGTGCTGTATATACCCTCGTTTTGTGCCATCAGGGAATTCAGAAGCTACAGCTACAGCTGTACATCCACGCAGACCACAAGTAGCAATCTTCTTTCTTTCGCCAGGCCCTGCGGTAATACTATCATATCTATTCATTTCAACCATTTTTGTACCTGCAGACTTTTCTCTATCGTAAAAAGACGGAGTCCGTTGGCGCCCATCTGGCCTCCATAATACTGGTATTCTAGTTCTACCTTCGTAAAGCCTCATATTTAAAACACCTGCGCCGATAGTGCGGTGAGCATCATTGGGTGTACGACTAATTGGTAAAAAATTGGGCAAACCTAGATGCGGCTCTTTAGCATGTTTAATTATACCCATAACCTATATAATATCATGTTTTATGATAATAGTCAATAAGGCGCATCTATTCTGGCTAACTGGCGTATCTGTTATTTCCCTGCAATCTTTTTCTGTTTATTCTTTTGTCCTCTGGCTACCACAACCACCACTGCCGTGATAATCGATAGTCCGGCCAGAATAGCCAGCGCATAAGCATAGCCTGACAGCAGATAAATTAAAGCCAACGTCACGCCGACAGCGCCCCAGATAGTAATTAGCCGCCTGCCGAGCGCCAAGCCGATGATAACCATCAGCGAATGCTCGACTAGGAACAATATTTCCATAGCATTATCTCCCCTTAGCGCTAGGACAAGGGTCGATAAGCTGAACACAGCGAGCGCCAGCACCAAGTGCGTGATGGTGCATACATGAGCATACCCTAACCAGCGCCACGACATCACCGCCCCTGAAAGAATTGCTGCTGAACACAGGTATGGCACCACTATGTCGTGAACAGGCGCAATTAGCATATGAATAGCAAATAAAATACCGCACAATATTAAAAGGACGCCCGAATCGAAATACGGAATATTCTTCTTCGGCAACCCCTCGGCTATTAGGGCGCTGCCATTGACCGCCCACATCAGTGTTGCTAGCAGCACCGCCTCCGTCGCGACGCTGGCTGGCATGGCCATCAGCAGTAAAGTCATCGACCAACCGATAGCGCTCCAAAATGACGCATAATACCAATAAACTGATAATTTCTTGGTTCGCATAGCCACGGCGGCGCCATAAAACACCGCAAAGATGATCAGCGAAACGATCGACATAAACTCAAGCTTAACGCCGAGCCATTGTGCAGTTAGGTAGAATAACAATACCAAACTTGGATGCGCCAATATCGCCATCGGCCGCCAATCCCGCTTAGCATACACTACCATATAAAGTGCCGCGACAGCTGCCAGCCAGCCCAAGATTTTGAACGGTAATCCATACGTCGTCAATAGATTTATCATCGGTAATATCACCGCTGGTACCGTAGCAGCCAGCAGAGTCATATCGCTAGTGATTGACGCTCGCTTATTCATCGCCAACAACCAATACGCTACCCCAAAGCCGACAAACGTCGCCCAAGCAGTGATGGTGAAATTGTCACTTAGCGGCACGCGTAGCCAATGCAAGAACAGCAACACCAAAGCAATTGTCGCCAAGTATGCTCCGCCCAGATAACCATCCTCACGCCGCCGATAAAACGTATAGTACAACAGCGCTACTAATGGCAGCCAAACCGCCGGATGAATAGATGAAAAGACGATCAAGATAGCCGCGCCAATGGCAGAATATAATAGCAATTCGCGACACTTAACCGCCGCCTCTTTGCGGTAATTGTACAGCCACTCTACTAATAACAGCAACGACAAGCCGTTCAACCACGCCATCAAAATAGCAAGATTTTCGCCAGCCATCTTGAAATACAAAGCTATCAGCAGTGCCATCAGAAGTAGAGAAATATGAATACCAATCACTAAGCCATAAACCTTCTCACGCCACGCAGCAATACCCATGACGATAGCGGCAACCGCCACCGAATCTGACAGATACAGCAAACCTTCTCCCGCTGGATGAGCAGTCAAAAAAGCTAAGGCTATAAACACCGTAATTAACCACCAAGCGGCCGCAGCGCCATACACTAGTATTGCTTGACTTTTAGTAATATTTGGGCGTTTCAAAACCAATAATCGGCAGACAACTGGCAGGAAAGCCATAAGCATAAAGATAGAGTAATGTGCATGCAGGGCTGTTATGGAGTCGAGGCTAAATAGCCTGACACCAGCCGGCACTAACAAAATTCCAGACGTTACTACCATGACACCAAAACGGGAGCGACGGAGCAATGAAAGTGCCGCAAAAGTCGCCACCGAAACCATGCCTAACAAGGCAAATGAGATTATATTTCTCGGTGGGATTTCGACACTAGCTATAACCGAGAAAGCGACCAGCGAAGCAACAAAACCAACCCACAATACTATCTCGTGCTGCTTGTCAGGCTGCTTTTGAGCATACATCGAGCCAATAGACCAAATCATATTACCAAGCGCCGCTGCCCCAAGTGCTACACCCATAACCAGCCTGTCACTATTCGATAAGTACAGCGCAAAACTAGCAGTCATCGCCATCAACAACACGCGCGCCGTCGTTAGTTCATACGTGCGCATATCCTTTGATTTCTCGACGAGAGCAACAGTAAAATAATATATAACGCTGATAAGCAGTAGCATACTGACGTCAAGCGTTCCCATATTCACCGACGAACCGATAGCGAGAAGCAAAGTGGACGGGACGATAAACGGATTAACCAGCGTCAACGGCTCGGTGAATTGGCGTGGAAAATAATTAGAAAAATACGCAGCCAAGGTCATCAAGCATCCGAACAATAGCACCGCAGCATAATACCACACCAACTGAGCATGCATAACAGCCAGCAAGCTGGTCGTCATCGTAAACATCGACAGCAGCGAAATATAGGCGAGCGGCTGGCTATTGAGCCTGACTGTAGTATCAACGCATAGGAAAGTACCGATGAAAGAGGTAGCAAGCCAGCACAATGCCGGATCAATCCCCAAAAGCAAATGCTCCACCCGCCAATCGGCACAGCAGCCAGCGCCGTACCAATAAACGCCGTTGAGGCTGGCTTTAAGATCGGGAGGCGGGCATATAGCACCTGGCCAGTGACATAATAGACAAAAATAAACAGCCAGACCAAACTAAACCTGAGCGGCGCCGAAAGTTCAATCGTTTGTGCCAATAATAATATACCGGCGGTCAGCAATAATGATGCCGTGTAAAGCGCCACATTGATGGTAGTTTGACGATTTTTCTCTTTATCTTTATTGCTGACTGGGGATAGCCACTGGATAATCTGCGTCTTTTCGTCGGGAATATTCGTATTTTCTTCAATTGGCGCAGTATCAGTAGGCAATACTACATCAGGCTCGTTTGATTCGTTGCGAGTTACTACAAAACCAGCAAATTGTGAAGCTGCAGTCTGATTCTCGGTAATAAGTTTGGCTTGACCGTCGCTACCTTCAATTTTCGCACGGCCATTCTGCGCATCGCACACGCCGTCCCAGTAACCGCGCCGGTAATCCTCGGATTGACGAGGTAGTCGATTATTACCTCTCTGCGCCACCTTAATTATCACGATGACAATCACTAATAGAAAAATTAATTCCATGCTTAATTCCCCTTATGCTAATTTTAGTATAGCACGGGAGGGCTTTTTCATGGAGAAATTTTCGAAAGAGACACCTAACTATCGTAGCAATAACGTTTTTGCTCGCCTTTCAGAGCCTCGCCTTAGTCTATCGCGCGCCGCCAACTACCGAAATTCCACTGCTCAACTGTGTCGTCCAGCGAAAAATATAATACCCCAGAGACTTGGGGTATTATATTAGCCTGCATTGGACTCTGCTATTTCTCGTCGACCACTTCGCCCTCGACCGGCTCGTCTTTGTTGGACTTTTTATCGTCCTGAGACTCGTCAGCTTTTTTATCATCGGCAGCTTGCTGGTACATTTTGGCGCCGATTGGCATGATGGCGTCCTGCAGTGCTTTGGCTGCTGCTTCCAGCTCGTCTTTGTCGTCAGCGTCTTTGTGCTTTTCTGCTTCCTTGACCGCTTCGTCAATCGCTTTCTTGTCGTCGTCAGAAATCTTATCCTTAAACTCGTCTGGCATTTTCTTTGCCTGATAGATGGCGTTTTCTAGCTGGTTTTTAGCGTCAACAGTTTCGCGCTTTTTCTTATCCTCGTCAGCGTGCAGTTCGGCTTCTTTCTGGGCTTTTTCGATATCTTCTTTGCTCATGTTGCCAGAGTTTTGGATGGTAATCGATTGCTCCTTGCCAGTGCCTTTGTCCTTAGCCGTAACATTGAGGATACCGTTGGCGTCGATATTGAACGTCACTTCAATCTGCGGCACGCCGCGCGGTGCTGGTGCGATACCGTCAAGCACAAAGCGGCCCAAGCTCTTGTTATCATTGGCAAATTCGCGCTCACCCTGCAAGACGTGAATCTCCACTTGCGGCTGATTGTCGGCAGCCGTCGAGAATACCTCCGACTTGCTGGTTGGCACAGTGGTGTTACGCTCAATCAGTTTGGTCGACACACCACCCATCGTCTCGATACCAAGGCTCAGCGGCGTTACGTCCAGCAGTAACACATCCTTGACATCGCCAGCCAACACACCACCCTGAATGGCGGCACCAACAGCCACCACTTCGTCTGGGTTGACACCTTGCATTGGGTCTTTGCCGAACAGCTTCTTCACCCGCTCAACCACTGCTGGCATACGAGTCATACCGCCAACCATCACCACGTTTTGGATGTCTGATTTAGAGAGTTTAGCGTCTTTGAGCGCTTTTTCAACTGGGCCGTCGAGGCGCGCTAGCAGATCCTTCACCAAATCTTCCAACTTGGCCCGCGTTAGGCTCAGTTCAAAGTGCTTTGGCCCGTCGGCATCAGCGGTAATAAATGGAATGTTAACTTCGTATTCAGTGACTGTTGATAGCTCCTTCTTAGCCTTTTCGGCTTCATCCTTCAAGCGCTGCATGGCAGCGTTGTCTTTGCGTAGGTCAATGCCTTCTTTTGATTTGAAATCGTCAAGGAAATAATTAACGATGGCGTTGTCAAAGTCTTCACCGCCCAGGTGCGTGTCGCCGTTAGTGGCTTTCACTTCAAAGACGCCGTCGCCGAGTTCCAAGACGGAAACGTCAAAGGTACCGCCACCGAGGTCAAACACCACAATAGTTTCGTCATTTTTGCCTTTTTCCAGGCCATACGCCAAGGCCGCCGCCGTTGGCTCGTTGATGATGCGTTTAACTTCCAGGCCAGCGATTTTACCAGCGTCTTTGGTGGCTTGGCGCTGCGAATCGTCAAAGTAAGCCGGCACAGTGATGACCGCTTCGGTGACTTTTTCGCCCAAGAATGCCTCAGCGTCAGCCTTGATTTTGCTAAGGATCATTGCCGAAACTTCTTCTGGCGTGTATTCCTTGCCGCCCATTTCCACTGCTACGCCGTCGCCTTTTTTGACAATTTTGTACGGCATGATGTCCAGATCTTTTTGGACTTCTTTGTCGTTAAACTTACGGCCAATCAAACGCTTCACCCCGTAAATAGTGTTCTTTGGATTGGTCACACGCTGGCGCTGAGCCACTTGCCCAACCAAGCGCTCGCCCTTCTTATTAATTGCCACCACTGACGGCGTCGTACGATTACCCTCAACGTTAGCGATAACCTCTGGTTTGCCTGCCAACATGTACGCAAAAGCACTGTTGGTCGTACCAAGGTCGATTCCGATAATTTTACCCATATGATTCCCCTTTCTTGTTATGATCACATCTGGTTTTCTTATATTCATTTTAGCACTCTTTGTCCGCGAGTGCCAACTATTTCAGTATAAATAATTAGCACTCCCGTGTCAAGAGTGCTAATTTAAATTTTACATTAACGTCTATTTTTAGTAGTTGAATGAGCTGGCAATGCCGTTGGCGTGTTATCATTTAGCTTAATATATTTTATAATCGAACTTACGTAAGATGCTAAACCGATCAAGATTAGCACGTTAGCAACAATGTAAATACCGTCAGCACTGTTAGTGCTGCCAGTAAGTATAAATGTGGTATACAGGATGACGGCTCCAGCTAGAGGAGTCAGCGACGAAAGAGCAACTGCTTTACGCGCCTCTAGAAGACTATGGTTTAACCGCTTGCTACGACCTATAGCAAACCAGATAAAAGATCCAATTACCATAGCCGCTGCAGCAATTGTTGTCAGTAAGAAAAGACATCCCGCATACAAATTGGACTCGCTAGCAGCCTTATTCACTTCTTCTACAGCTGCAGAATATTTTTTGACAGAGTTATGGGTTTGTTCCAAATATTGGTTTGCAGCATTATAGTCTCTTTCGCGCAAAACGACAGCAATCTTGTCAAGTAACACCTTAATTTCTCCAGCATACTTTTTAACTTCCGCTGACTTTTTGATGTATTTGACACCTAGTTTAGAGGAGAAATTATGGCTAGCAACATTATTGAATGTCGACGATGCGGCAGCAGCCTGAGCAAGAGCCGCACCATTAGCTACGGATTTCTCGTCGTTTATTGCTTTTATAAAATCTACATAAGCCTTATTGGAGGCAGCGATTATATCAATATCCGCTTGGTTTGCATAACTAGCTGCGCTAGCAAATGGACCTCCAACCGATATTATGACAAACGTAGCTAAAATTATCTTGAAAATTTTAAGCATGCTTAGAATTATATACGCAAATTCGAGTTTTACCAACCGCCGCTGGCGCCGCCGCCCGAGAATCCGCCGCCGCCAAAGCTGCCGCCAGACGAGCTGCTGCCTGACGAGCCGCTATCTGAACCTCCAGCAAGCCACCAATACCGCCGACGGCGACCATTACTCCCATTGCCTTTCAGGATAGCTATTACTATGATAGTTATAAAAATAACGATAAATAGCATTGAAACAATTGACTCTCCATCCATATCATTGTCAGATAGATTCCTGCCTTCTGCTGCATCAATAATTCGCTTGACACCCGCCTCAACGCCGCCAGCATAATCACCGCTGCGAAACTTTGGTGCGATTGTGTTGCGGATAATTTGGCTAGCTCGCGCATCGGTTAACGAACCTTCCATACCATTGCCGACCTCGATTCGCATTTTACGGTCATTCTTGGCGATAAGCAGTAATACGCCATTACTCTTTTTCTTGTCGCCGACACCCCATTGGCGGGCTACTTTGAGACTATATTCCTCTAGACTATCATCACTGCCAAGCGTCGGAATCATCAACACGCCGATTTGGAATGATTTTTTCTGGCGCTCAGCATTAATCAGCTGCGCAATGCGGTCAATATCTTCATTTGCCAAACTTTCCGTCTGGTCAATTATAGGACGTTCAAGCGGCGGCGCAGCTGGCACTTCTAGTTTAGCGAAAGCCGTGTTACTAAACAGGCAGCTAAATAACACTGCCAATGACAACAATCCAGCTAAACTGATTACATAGCTTCGCCAACGCATATCTAGTTTTCTTGTTTGGTTGAATTTGCTGCGCTGAAATCAACCGACGGAGCTTTATTAGCGCCAGCGTCCGACTCAAAATACGGTCGCTCCTTGAACCCGAACATACCCGCTAACAAATTTGTCGGGAAAGATTTAACCTTCGTGTTATATGATTTAGCAGCATCATTAAAGTCATTGCGCGCCACGGTTATACGATTTTCTGTACCTTCTAACTGCGATTGCAAGTCTTTGAAGTTTTCCGTTGCTTTGAGCTGCGGATAGTTTTCGGCAACCGCCAACAGCCGACTGAGCGACGAGCTAACCTCGCTTTGGGCCTGCTGGAATTTGGCTATGTCATCTGGATTATTGGCATCGACTTTGATTTGCGTAGCTTTAGCGCGCGCCTCGACCACCTTTGTTAATGTCTCTTGCTCGAAATTGGCCGCGCCCTTGACGGTATTCACGAGGTTAGGAATTAAGTCGCTGCGCCGTTGATATTGCGACTCAACCTTGCTCCATGCCGTATTAACCGACTCGCGGCTAGCCACCATGCTATTATAAGATCCAGCGACTATCATTATTAGTAGCAATACCACGCCGCCGATGACTGCTGGGATTTTCCAATTTTTCATTCCGACCTCCTGCTTATTGATACTTTTATTTTATAGGCTGCCAGCGAAAATCGCAACAAAGATCTCATACTAACTTATCAAGGGTGCTGCCAAATCCGAACCCAGTCAACTTCCATCGGCCAGGTCTTTCCAGTACCCAGAATAACGTCAATCGCTGTCTCGGAATCAAACAGTCCAAACGGGTTACTAAGCGTCGGATTAGTGCCGTCGGCAGCTACCGGATTTTGCTGCGGATCATTCGGCGCCAAGAGGTTCCGCTTTTCTCCCCAATATTGCTTTAATACCAACGCGCCCGATATACCATTCAACGCCGTTTGTATCCCATAAACAACCGTACGTATGCCAATCCGCTGAATGATAGTTCGGATTTCGATAATCGGCTTTTCGATTTTTAATCATTAAAGATTTATCAAACTGACCGCCATGATGAGCCCATAGCGTACCCAGAAACTCATCTTTGCGCATAATCTCAACCATATCAAGTTCGACATACGGCCGCTGATTCAAACGATGCAAATGATTCGACTGCGCCCAAAACGCCGGCCAAGAGGAATTCTCCGGCGGCACGTTACGCACGCCGTCGGCATCAACGCGCATCCGCACTTCGTAATAACCGCGTCCAAACGATTGCCCCTCGCCAGTATTTGGGTCGCGCGTCATGAAATTACGATTGTAGGTACTATGCGATGGTGCAATCCGCAGCACAGAACTATTCACAGAGTATTCGCTTGGCTGAGTGTCGGGTTTGCCCCACTTGTGAACCCCAGCTGGATACCATTTGAAACCTGGCGCGCCGGTATTGCCAGTGTCAATCGTGCTAATTGAAGTAAAATCATCCTCAAAAGCCAAGCGAGTAAAGCCATTATTAGCGGCGGCACCCGGAACAGCAGGCGCAGGCGGTGTAATCGGCGGAGTAACTGGCGGCGTTAACGGATTGCTCGGCGCAGGTGAATTATCTGGCGTCATCGGCACGGGCACGCCATTTACCAGTTTAACGCAGCCAGCGTATTGATAACCGTCGATCGCTGCTGGAGTATAGGTAATTTCTTCGCCGTCCTTCAGGCTAATAACTTCGCTTGAACCAATGCTAGTAATAATTGCTGAAGCGGTGTTGCTGAAATAGCCTGACACGCCGACGCCCGCCACCACGAGTACCGCCAATATACAGCAAAAAGATATAACGCAATTGAGACGCTTATGGGAAATTTGTTATTATTGGCTCGTAACTTTGACCATCGCGTCGCGAATCACTACGCCGTCTAGCGTGTAGCCAGCACGCAGTTCCTCGGCGATCACTTCTTTGTCGCCTTCGGCTTCTTCATCAAATTGAACGGCTTGATGCAGCTCAGGATTAAATAATGTGCCAGGTTTAGCGTTAATTTTCTCGAGGCCAATTTCTTTGAGCTGCTTGTCAAGCTGTTTATTCAGGCCAGCCACGCCTTTCGCCCACGGATTATCTTTCAGCTCCTCTGGCACGTTGGCAATCGCTCGCTCAATCGTGTCAACTACCGGCAACAGCTTCATCACCGACTTCGCCTGGCCCATTTGGTGCGCCGACTGCTTTTCCGCCTCGACACGCTTGCGGTAATTCTCAAAATCCGCCCGCGTCCGCTGCAAATCCAGCGTCAACTCGCCCAATTGCTGCTCTAAGTCTTCAGTTTTGTTAGTCTTATTCCTTGTCATTTTTTCCTCCTACAACATTCCCTCTAGCATAGCACCGGTTCGGCGCACCAGCTCCATCGTCCGGCGATAATTTTGCCGCGTCGGGCCGATGACGCCGATATAGCTGTTGTTGCTAAACGGCGAGCGGAATTTGCTGATAATCAGCGTAGCGCCGCTTGCTTTACCAATTGGATTTTCGCTGCCGATAAATACATTCAGCGGTTGGTTGGGTGCGGCTTCGGCCAGCCACGGCTCGATATTATCAATCAACCTGGCAATCGCTTGCACGTGATCGCCGCCAGCGAACTCCGGCTGAGAAAAAAGCTGCGTCATACCATTCATGTATAGCTGCGCGCCAAACGATGCGAAACCAAAGTTACCCGTCAGTTCTACCAAGCTATCGACGGCGCTGCGAATCGCCCGATCTGACTTATCAACATGCGAATTAACGTGCGCCTCGATCGCTCTCGCACTGCGATCGATGCCGCTCGGCAGCTCCGTCATCTGAGCATCGGTGATGCCATTGACATACAACCGGTAGCCCTTATCTGTAGGAATTCGACCAGCGCTAGTGTGCGGCGCCTCGATAAAGCCCATCTCTTCAAGCTTGGCCATTTCGCTGCGGATGGTGGCGCTGGACACGCCAAACAGCTTGGCTAGCGTCACGCTGCCAACTGGCGCCGCAATTTCGGCATACTGCTCAATAATGGCAGCTAAAATCGCCTGTTGACGTTCGGTCATACTCCTATTATATCGCACATTTAGCACTCTTGCAAGGCGAGTGCTAACCAGCCGCTTTCAATTGTTCTAGCAAATCACGCGCTGCCAACCTGGCTTCATCATCCTTGCGATTATAAACGTCCGGTTTCGAGGCAATTTCGCGGACAATACGCGCAGTTTCGTCGATGTCATCATTTATAACAAAGTGATAATACGGCACCTCGAGCGCATGAGTAATTTCACGAATTGCACTATTGTAGCGTTTCGGCCATTCGCGATCAAATTCCTCTTGCGAAGCGTAACGTACACTGAGACGACGACGCCATTCTTGATAATTTGGCGGTAACAAAAATATCGCTACCACGCCTGGCGACAGCTTTTTATATTCATCGACACCTTGCACATCAATATCAGTAACCGCAATTTTACCAGCATCATGAATATCCTGAATCTGCTTGACGCCAGTACCATAAACTGTACCGTGCACAAATTTCGCCTCGACAAAAGCATGATTTTCCAACAATCTAGTGGCAGTCGCTTCATCAATATAGTTATAATCAATACCTTCACGCTCCCATATACCTTTATTTTGACGCGGCTGGCGAGTCGTATATGAGACAATATCAGCAAACTCCGACGACTGCATTAACCGCTGCTTGGTCGTATCCTTGCCTGCGCCCGATATACCGACGAGCAACACAATTTTGGTTTGAATAACAAGCTGGCGAACCGACTCGCTAGGTTGATATTCTTTGATAAGCTTTTCGATATTTGACATAATATCTGTTTATAATAACTCATTCAGCACAGATTGCCAATCAGGAAACTGCGAACTGCCAAAGTGAATATGCCGGCCGGCAAACTCAGCAGCGCCTTTAGTTGTCCGGTCATCAATCAAAATATCACCGCGACTCAGCTGTTTCACCGACGAAAATATAACTTTGCGAAAGAAAATATTTTCCTGACCATCGCCGCCAAAATACTTCTTAACCCACGCCAGTTTGTCGCCTAGCGCCGTCGGATTTTCCCATGGCGATGACGACAGGATGTATAGATCATACTTTTCCTTCAGCTTATCAACCGCCTCAAGGGCGCCCGGCATCGGATCCATTAGCGCGAAAATGCCCGGAATATTGTCGTACTCACCCGCAAACTTCTCAAGCATCTCGGGCGGAATCTTCGTCAAAGCTGATTCAAAATCAACCAGCACGCCATCCATATCGATGTAGATGATTGGTTTGCTATTTAATTTCATAAATTACTTCACCAATTATAGCACTTTTGTAGTACAATAAAGACGTCTACATCTAGAACATGTCCAATCGGGAGTTGATTCACACGCATAATGGGCAGCCGTTATCGGACGTGTGAATTTACGTTCTAGGTGTAGACAGCCAATTTAACGGCTGTCCTTTTTGTTGGGCAGCATTCCTAAAGGAGGGATTATGAATACAAAAGAGAAAAAGCCAATTTACAAAAAGGTTTGGTTTTGGGTATTGGCTGTTGTCATCATAGGCGCAATTGGCGCTGGCATGAACGGCACAAAGAATCAAGCCAATGAAACGACCAAATCAACCAATAACTCGACAAGCCAATCACAACCGGAGCAAAAAACCAGTGAAAACAAAGCACGCTTGACACTGGATGACGGCTGGAAAATTGATAAAAGCAATCAATATCTCACAAAGGTTGTCGGCACGGTTTCAAATAATTCTAACCAGGCAATTAATGGCTATATTCAAATTACTTTTTCAGGACTTGATGCTAGTGGCGCTAATGTCGGAGATTGTCTTGCTAATGCTAATACTGTTGATGCCAATGGCAAGTGGAAGTTTGAAGCAATGTGTTCTGGTCAAAATATCGAGACAGTACGGTTCAAAGAAATTACTGGGTTCTAATTAATTATATAGACCGCAGCATGCAATAATAAATAGTCCGACGTTTGCGGACTATTTTAATCTCTCTTTAACATCACCATAAACGCTTCACTCGGAATGTCAACCTTGCCGAAGCGTTTCATGCGCTTTTTGCCGCGAGCTTGTTTGGCGAGGAGCTTCTTTTTACGGCTAACGTCGCCGCCGTACAGATAGCCAGTGACGTCTTTACGGTAGGCACCGATATTTTCGCGGGCAATGAATCTACCGCCAATCGCTGCCTGAAGCGCCACTTCAAAGCTCTGGCGCGGCACGACATCTTTCAGCTTCTTGACAATTTCCCGGCCCAAGCCTGGCGCCTCAGAGCGATGGCACATCACGCTCAGCGCATCGACCATCTCGCCCGCCACGTAGAAATCCACCCGCACCAAATCTTCCGGCTGATAACCCGCCAGCTCATAATTAAACGAGCCATAGCCGCTAGTCACCGACTTCAATTGATCATAAAAATCCGTCAGCAAATTCGCCAGCGGCGCCGTGAAAGAAATCAGCGCCCGCTCGTCGATGTAGCTGAGGTTTTTCTGTCGGCCACGCTTAGCGACAATCAGCTGAATCACCGCACCGATGTAGTCCTGCGGCACCACGATTTCACCATCAATCCACGGCTCGCGAATTTCTTTGATCTGCGCTGGGTCAGGTAGTTCGCTGGCCGATTTGATATCCAACTCCTCACCGTTGGTGAGGCTAACTTGATAATCCGTGCTCGGATTGGTGACGATGAGATCCAGGTTATACTCGCGCTCCAGCCGCTCACGAATAATGTCCATATGCAGCAAGCCGAGGAAGCCAATCCGAACACCGTAGCCCAGCACTGGCGAATTTTCCGACTCAAACTGCAGCGCCGAATCGCTCAAGCTCAGCTTCTCGATAGCCTCTTTCAGGTCATTGTAATCTTCGTTGGACACCGGGAAAAAGCCCGCGTAGACGAAGGGCTTGACTTCTTTGTAGCCAGGAAGTGGTTGGACGGTGATATTCACTAACTCAATTATATCAGATACGGAACGCCCTTACATCACTGTGACGAGATCCTGGCAAAAGCTAGCTTTATGCTACTCTTCTCGCATGTCGTCCCAGTACGTACATAATATGACTCGTTACCATTTTTGTCTTTATATAAACACGGTTGATCTAACGGTGTCTCGGGAACGGTAATCTTAATAACCGTGCAACCCTTGCCATATTTGAGCATGTCGAACTGCAAGCGGTTATACACCTCCTGACCTAGAGCGCTTTCTATATCTTCACGCATGTGCAACTGGAGATTATCAAGACCTTTACGCGGGTCACGATTAGAGTCCAGTAACAGATCAGTGCTCTCCAGTCCAACCACAGAAATATCATCATCGACGCCAAGCAATATAATGCCCCCTCTTTTGTTCATGAAACCAGCTATATTCTTAATGACACTCTTCGTAACCTCCTCGGACTTTTCTTTCTGCTTTGTCTTGCGATATCGATTTACATCAAATCTCCAGCTAGATTTATACTCCATTGTCTCTGATTCACCGGTAAGAAGTTCGGCAAGTTCATTATTACGGCGGCGCTCCATCTCACGGTCCTCCTGATCAAGAGGCGAGTACTCTATCCTCTGATTCTCTGCTTTTGATATGATATTTTTATACAATTTAAACGCATCACTCTTGTCGATCGTATTACTCGCTAAAAGAGTTTGGAGAGCTGTAACGTCACTACTCTTAACTGGGACATCAATAACTATACTGCCCATAAGAGACCCTACAAAAGACAGCGCATCTTTTAGCATGTCCCGCTTCTCAACAACGATACTCCTCTGACTCTTCAAGAATTCCTCGTCACCATCGACATAAGATAGACTTCTCCGCGCAGTCTTTAGTCGTCCAAGCAATAACTGATCAACGTCCTCAGAAAATTCTATATCAAGCAAATATTTAGCAAATAAAAACCAATCCAGTAATACAGTATATCTGCTCGAATTAAGGCGACTCCCTGCCAATTTATAATATTTAACCGCCTCCTGAGTGAGGGCTATCCTATCATCTAGCGCCTTAGCAAGAGACAAGGCGGCAATGTGCGAAGAGGCGGCCGTAAGATATATATTCCTCTCCCCCTCAATGGAGCTTCCCTGTGAATCCATGAGTTCTTTGTATGTTTTTGTCTCTTCAAGAAACTCATCGAATAAAGACCCGAATTGCTTAAGGTCACTGGTCGAAATCATCCTATTATACATATAATCTACGTAGGGATCGTAATATTCTAGTCCCAAAGTCTTGCCAGGCTTAAGGCTCTCGCGCGCAATATCCATCTTAGCCTTATATAGTAGCATCCTATCTTTAGCGGCAAGCGACTTGTCCCGCAGCTTCTCTGAGATATATTCACGCAACATCCGTACCCTATCCTCTTCCGAAAAGCTAACTGATGATTTAAGAAATGTATCGAACTGCTCAACATCCATATACCTTGGATTCATCTTATAAACATGAACTATTGCTCTATCTAACGCTGCATCAAGATCACATTCCTTAATGTACTTGCACGGAATAGTCTTTTTAGCTTGTTTGCGCAATGCGTCAAGGGTATCACATTTCTGGCGTAGCTTCGATGCGAGAATTATAGCGATGAAAAGATATCTTAATCTCGAGATATAATAACTCTTCATCTCACGCAATACCCGAGCTTTCTTTTCTTTATCCTGCCAGCTGATAACAAAATCGTAATTTTCCTCTGTAATAGAGACTGCTTTGCGTAGATACTTCTCTGCGCTTGTAAAATTACCTGCCTGAATTTCCTGACGGCCTCTTTGGGTAAAATACTTTGCAGCCTCTATCATCCATCGTTTATCCCCAGCCGCCTTGAGCTTTTGATAGTTAAGTTTCATCGCAGATAAACGCTCTTTGTCCTCACTAGCCTTCGTCGGTCCGGAGGTCACGCCTTCAGGAGACTCAACGACATCCGATATCTGCCTTTTAAGAGCCTTGCTTAGCTGTGCTGCGCCAGCTAGTGCCGCAGCAATTGAATTCTGTGAGACAGAAACTACACCGCTTGATTTAGCAGCATAGGAGATTGCGCGTATCAGATACATCCAGCGATTAGCCAATGGCATTTCCTCAAGTTTATCCGTAGAATATCTTTCGAATTCGTACATTATATCACCGGGTCCAACCCTATACGGGATATTCAGACGATTTAATACAATATTAGTCACTCCAATCTCTGTCATCTCGTTCAGAGCATCGGCCCAATATTTACCTGTCATTATCTTTTGAAGCTCCATGCCAACTCTCTCTTTGGAAACTATAGTAATGCTGTCCCGTTGAAGCTGAGCAGCTTCAAGAGTTTTGGTTTCAATATTAAAACCGAGAGTACTAACAAACCGAAAAGCACGCAAGATTCTTATTGGATCTTCCTGAAATTTCCTTTCTGGAATACCAACAGTTCGTATAACCTTCTCTTTGATATCCCGCACACCATCATAGGGATCCACCAACTCATTTCTAGATAAAGCAATAGCATTGATAGTAAAATCACGCCGGGACAGATCGCTATCTATATCTACCGCGCCGCTTACAAGAGGTTTTCTAGACCCCCTGATATATCTTTCAGCCCGGTAGGAAGTAATTTGAACATCAAAAGTACCAATACTAGCACCAATGGTCCCATATCTCCTGGCCTCATCTCGCACCTTGAACAGTGAGCTTTTGCTCAATATCTCGTACACTTCATCGGCCTTAAGGGGGACTGCAAAGTCTATGTCATGGGACTCAACGCCCAATATACTATCCCGAACAGCACCACCAACCAGAAAAACTTCATCAAACATAGAATCTATAGACGCAACAGCTGAACACGAATCAGTAGACAAATCGTCAATATTTTTAGGGATTTTCATCCTGGTGAGCTCTCCTAAATTTAGCTAGTGGGCAGATTAGTACATCAAAGCCTAACGCGTATAATATTATACACCAGCTGTCATACAACTAGAATATACAGAGCTAACTTATATACTTTTTCAACGTCACCGTATCACCCACCCGCGCTTCACGCGTGGTTTTCAAGTTGGTGACGATGTAGCCAATTTCACCGGTGTCCAGCGACGGATCGGCAATCATGCCGGGACTGAGATGACCAACTTCCAGTGCCAGCCCATTAGCACCAGTCGCCATCATGCGAATCGCTTCACCTTTTTTGATTTGCCCATCCACCACTCGCACGTACAAAATCACCCCGCGGTAATCATCATAATAACTATCAAAAATCAGCGCCCGCGTCGGGTCGTCTGGCTGGCCAGTCGGTGCCGGAATTCGCTCAACAATCGCCTCCAAAACTTGGTCGACGTTCTGCCCCGTTTTAGCAGAAATATGAATAATTTTGCTTTCATCGCAGCCCAGCAGATTCATCACTTGCTTGGACACGCGCGGCACATCAGCAGCCGGCAAATCAACCTTGTTCAGCACCGGGATAATCGTGAGGTCTTGCTCCATCGCCAAGTAAACATTCGCCAGCGTCTGCGCCTGAATGCCTTGACTGGCATCAACCACCAACACCGCACCCTCGCAAGCCTGCAACGAGCGGCTAACTTCATAGCTAAAATCAACGTGGCCGGGCGTGTCGATGAGGTTGAGGTCGTAGACAGTTGGCTGAGTCAGCCCATTCACTCCAACACCTGCACAAGCCCGAGAACCAGACTGCGCTAAGCGGGTGGCAGTCGATGAGGTAGCGCCCGCTTCTGAAGAAATCTCTGATTTTTCAGAAGAAGAGGCGGATCGACTGGCAGGACCCGCGTCTAGCGACCGACGTGAAGACTCTGCAAGAGTCTTCGACGATGGGAGCGGTGATGTGCCACTCACTTTCACCTCCTGATATTCATATCTCATCCGCACTGGCGCGAGCTTAATTGTGATCCCCTTCTCGCGCTCCAAATCCATACTATCAAGCAGCTGCGACTTCATCTCGCGCTTCTCCACCGTCCCCGTCATCTCCATCATCCGATCCGCCAGCGTCGATTTGCCGTGATCAATATGGGCGATAATGCAAAAATTGCGGATACGTTCCACCCTAACGCCTCACTCTGCCAAATAGTAGCTGTCGTAGTTTTGCAACAATCGGATCCGCCTCTTCAAGCTTAAATACTTTGCTTAAAGCTATGTATACCGCAAAACTCACCACCACAATAACAGTAAACTTCGGGAAAACCGCCATAAAATTCATATCGCGCGACTGCAACTGTAACATCTGTACTACAAAATAAGTCACCACACCCATAATCGCACTAGCGATCATCATAGTAATAATGCTGCGCAGTGTCTTGCGATTAAAAATACCTGGTGTACGTACGTGTAATATAGTCAGCAAAATCGCAATCTCTACCACCGAGACAATCGATTGCGCCCAAGCCAAACCAAACACTCCCCAGCCGAACAGCTGCGTGAAAATTATTGCCAATACAATATTCAACGATATCGTCGCTATCGAAATATACAGAGGCGTTCGCGTGTCTTGCTGCGCGTAGAACGTTCGCGCCATGATGTGATAAAGCGTCCGGAAGAATATCGATATCACCAACGCGCCGAGAACACTAGCAATCGCCGGCTGCCCGCCGTTCTTGATGAATGCCACCACATAACCACGCGCAAAGAAAGTAATCACAGCAATCGGCAAGGCCAACCAGACAATCCAGCGGAAAACCGAGCGCAGCTCTTTCTTGAAGAGATCAACTCGCCCTTCCGCTAGCCGTTCAGTCATCCGCGGAAAAGCCGCATTGCTAATAGCTACGCCGACTAGATTTACCGGCATCAAACTCAAGCTTGACGCCTGCTGGTAAACACGCATAATTCCGTCGCCCATCCGTGACGCTAGATTAATTTCAACAATTCCATTAAAATAATCAATTCCTTGATCAATTGAGCGCGGCGGCAGAAGCTTCAAGACTTGGCGAAAACCTTTGTTGCGCCAAGAAATCACTGGGCGATAGTCAAAGTTTACGCCGACCAGACCAATTGAACTAACCACCAGCTGCAGAATTGCCCCTAGCACCACGCCAAGCGCCACACCCATAATGCCGCCTTCAAATATCTGCCAACCAAAGATATTAATGCCGTTAGTAAAATATTTGGCACCGACAACGATACCTAGATTATAGATGGTTGGTGCTAGTGCCAAAAAAGTAAACCGGCCGATTGCTTGCTGCATACTCGACACTACCGTCGCAATCGCGAACAAAAACGGATTGACGGCAATTATACGCATCATACTCACCGCCAAAGCATGTCCTTGTTCGCCAAAGCCCGGGCCAACAACATAGCGCACCAGCGGGTCGGCAAAGATAATAATCAGCACGCTAGTGATTAACGTCAATACCGCAAAGAGATTCAGCAAGCTTGAACTCAGTTCCCATGCCGATCGCTTATTACCGCTCGCCAAACGTTGATTAAACACTGGGATAAACGATACGCTCAAAGCGCCCGACACTAGCAGGAAATACATAAAATCCGGCACGGTAAACGCCGCTACATAGGCATCAGCACCCACTTTATAAGTGTCTAGGTACATGCCATTAATTAAACGATCGCGGTAAATCCCCAGCAAGCTTGACAGCATTGTCGATCCAGACAGCAGAATTGCCGCCCACTGTACTGACAATTTGCTATTCGCTTTCGCAACAACCGACCGTACTCGACTTCCTCGCCCCGCCATAGTTTATGCGTGTAGTTTTACTTCCTTTGGCAGCACCGCATCCTTCATGTATTTAGCGGCGTCTTCTTCTTCGAGAGTTTCGTTTTTGAGCAAAGCATCCTTGAGCTTTTCAAGCACCGCCCGATTCTTGCTGAGTATTGTCTCGGCACGAACCGACGCTTCCTTGATTAGCGCCTCGACCTCGTTGTCGATCTCTTGTGCTGTCGCCTCTGAATATGGCCGGTCGTGGGTAATTTTGTCAAAAACCATGCCGCCATTGTCCTCGTGGAAGACTTGGTCGCGCAGTTTCGAGCCCATGCCTTGTTCAACTATCATATTGCGGGCAACTTTAGCGGCATGGCGCAAATCACTGCCAGCGCCAGTAGTGATACCATCATCACCGTAAATCAGCTTCTCGGCAATCCGGCCGCCCAGCGCTCGCGCTAGAATATCTTTGAACTCGTAAACATTAGTGTAACTTCTGTCTTCTGGAGGCAAGAACCACGTCACGCCGCCCGTACCGCCGCGCGGAATGATAGTGATTTTGTGTACTGGATCGCTATCTGGCAAAACATGACCAACAATAGCATGGCCAGCTTCGTGGTAAGCAGTTAATTCCTTTTCATGGTCGTTCATTACTTTAGCTTTACGCTCCGGGCCGATAGCCACTTTTTCAAAAGCTTCAGTCAGGTCGTCATTCGACACTTTCTTGGAGTTGCGCCGCGCTGCAATGATTGCCGCCTCGTTGGCAATATTCGCCAAATCGGCACCGCTAGAGCCAGCCGTTTTGGCTGCCAGCTTATCGAGATTGACTGTGTCGTCAGTCGGCTTATTTTTGAAATGAACTTTCAAAATAGCTTCGCGATCTTTGCGCTCCGGCAAACTAATCGTCACGTGCCGGTCAAAGCGGCCTGGCCTGAGCAGTGCCGGATCAAGCACGTCAGCCCGGTTGGTCGCTGCTATTACAATCACATTGGTGTCCGCCTCAAAACCGTCCATCTCTACCAAAATTTGATTCAGTGTCTGCTCGCGCTCGTCATGACCGCCGCCCATACCGCTGCCGCGTTTGCGCCCGACGGCGTCAATCTCATCAATAAAAACAATCGCTGGCGCGTTTTTCTTGGCCTTCTGGAAAAGGTCGCGCACGCGGCTGGCACCAACACCGACAAACATTTCAACAAACTCTGAACCAGAAATCGAGAAAAAAGGTACATCCGCCTCGCCAGCTACTGCTCGCGCTAGCATCGTCTTGCCGGTACCTGGATCGCCGACTAGCAGCACACCCTTCGGGATTTTAGCACCGAGACTTTGATATTTTTTCGGATGCTTGAGAAAGTCAACGACCTCTTGTAAATCCTGTTTAGCATTATCATTGCCAGCGATATCGTCAAACACCACCCGCTCTTTATCAAGGCCGTATAGCCTAGCCTTACTTTTACCAAAACTCATCGCCTGGCTATTCTGGCCCTGAGCTTGCCGCATCATAAAAACAAACAGCGCGCCGATCAGCAACACTGGCAAAACCACCGTCATCAAAGTCAGCATCAAAGAATTATCAACTGGCGCACTATCCGAAACAACTGCACGGCCTTTTTCGTTAAGTATATTGTCTTTCAGCAGCGACGAAACCCCGCCGCCTAAGTATGTCCGCTTAGACGGCTTATTTTCACCCTTCATAGTCACCTGAAGGTCGCCGCCTTGGCCTTCGATCTTGGCTACTTTGCCTTCGTTGGCGTCTCGAATCACCTGAGCGATTGGTACTTCCTGGAGCGGCTTAGCCGGCATAAATGCCGCATATAGCGACAGTCCAATCAAAACGATAATTGCCCAGAATAAACCGAGCCGAACTTTATTACTCACCTTTTGTTTACGAGGTTTAGGCATTGAAATATGTATCCTTTCGTGGTTTTATAATCAAATTCAGAATATCTCTGTAATTATACCACCTTCGCGCAGTAAGTTCGAGAGGTAATTTCTAATTGCACGCCATCGCCGACATCAATTTTAGCGCCCGGCCGCGCCGTCTTGACAGCCAGCAAAGCCCGCTGAGTACGCGGCCGAGTCGGTCGCAGTCCGCCAGTCTGCCTGGCAATATCGCTCGCTAGTAGCTCTAACGCTACGTCATCATCAATCTGCGACAAAAAATACCGCGAACCGCTATTGCGCAGCGTGATCCGCTCAGTTTCGCGTTCAATGTCTTTCCGTAAGGCTAGCTGTCTAGCGCGCAACTGCAGTAATTTTACAACTGTGCGTCGATTGATAATACTTTTTAGTACTTTTCTGACACGATTGCGTTGATAAAGACCGCTTGCGTTCGTTGCGTCTTCAACCCATTCCAAGCGATGCTGCAGCGCATAATCGTATAATTGCGTCTTGGTAAAAGAAATCAGCGGACGTTTGACTCCTGTGCGCGCTAGCACAGCTAACCCGCGCCATCCCGTACCTCGCTCAATATTGATAGCAATCGTTTCGGCGACATCTTCAGCATGATGCGCCGTAACCAGCACCGCGCCAAACTTCTGCGCCTGTGTTAGCAAAAAGTCATACCGCTTCTGGCGCGCTAATTCTTCGCTAGCATTCGGCCCGAGATTAAGCGCCGTCGAAACGAACGGTAGATTATATTTCTGCGCCAACGCTGCCACAAACCGTGCATCAGCGCGCGAAGCCTCGCCGCGGATTCCATGTTCGACATGCGCTACAATTAGCCGATGATCTGACCGGCTCAGTATATCCAATAAGCACACGCTATCCACACCGCCAGAAACTGCCACCAAGTACGTCATACTTTTTATTATAATCTATCAAGATACTAGCGTTAACTGACACCACTAATAATATATTTTATAAATAGCGCGTACTGCCAAACGGAATCTTGGTGCGAACCGCCTCGGTATTAAGCGTACTAGCAGCGTGAATAGTCCGAGCGCCGTACCGCTGATTAATCTCGTCAATTGCCCAAGTTATTTGCTGCTCGCGCGCTAATTCGTCGCCAAACAAACTCAGCTGATCGCTGGTGCTGTTATACAGATTATAACAATGCACGCCTATCTCGCGTATATCACCAGCCGGCGCCTGGCAGAATAACTCTTCGGCCACATGCCACAACGCAGCATCGCTAAACATTGGCAGCGGCGCTAAATATTTACGCTGCCAGTAATTGCCCGCGCGTCCCCAGCGTCTATTATTCAACGATAGCTTTGAGTTGCTAGCCACACCCGCCATTCGCACATAAATACCGACACCGCGCGCCGACTTGCGCTGTGAACGCAATTTTTGTCCAACCGCCTCGACTAAATTATGCAATCGAGCGGCTATTTGCTGCCGCGGCATATTACGCTCCTCTAGTACGTATTGGCGGCCGCATGTTTTAACGTCGCTTATCAAATCATCGACTTCCCAGCCATGCAGACGTTGATACCATTTTTCACCATTAATACTATGAAAAGCAGCATGAAGCGCCTCTGGCGACGAAGCGTACATTTGCAGCGGCGTAAAAATACCCACTGCGTTCAGCCGCTGCTCGTTGTGCCGCGCAATTCCCGTCAGATCGCGTAAAGTTAAGTTGGATAACACCGTTTGTACATTTTGCGCCGTCACGACATCAAGCCCGTCAGGCTTATGCAAGCTAGCCGCCATCTTGGCCCAGAAACGGTTAGTACCGATACCGATATTACAACGCATGTACGAACCTACTTCGGTACGCAATCGCTGCTTAATCTCTTTACCGATAGCTTCTAAACCGCGCGACCGCATTGATTCGGGCGCTACTGCAAAATCAATTATGCCTTCATCAATACTCTTCATCACCACCGCTGGACTGTAACTATTCATAATTCGCAGCAGCTGCCGATATACCCAGCGATATTTCGGCGGATCGCTGTCGAGCGCTACTAGCTCGGGACACAACCGTTTAGCCTGGCGATATTTCATACCAGCCTTAACACCGTAAGCTTTCGCTTCGTAACTCACGGTGATAACCGAAGTGTTCTCGACCAAACGATTAACTACCGCCACTGGCCGCCCGCGCAGCAGCGGCCGCGACTGCTGTTCAATAGTCGCAAAACAACTATTGAGATCTATATGCATAATCAGCGGTAATGTTTGACTATGTCCTAAGTTTAAGCCATTCGAGAAGGATTGCTTTCTTTGGCTAGCTGATTCAGCCATGCTCCGCCTCGCGCGTCAATCGCCAAGTCAACCGCTCGCTATCGAATTCCAGCCGATAATCAGCTTGCCCGTCCGTCACATCAAAAATATGCATCGTTCGCCGTCCTTTAGCTACTGGATGCCGCAAACCTAGCTCGCTTACTTCAACCTCACGCCCATTCGGACGTCTAAACCGCCGCGGCACGCACAATTCTAAACCGCTGCCAAACGTCGCAATAACTTCTACTCGTTCATTTAATTCTAGCTCATCGTTCACGGCAAAATTATAGCACAGAATAGCAAACCGCCCTTGACACAGAAGGGCGGCTCACTAGAGAAGTGCGGGAAATATTTCTCGAAGCATATTGTCCGACAGCTTCATTAAATTATCCTTAAAAAACCTAGCTTGCCACCGATTACTGTTATCTGCTATAATCTACAGTGCTTTACTCTTGCGGCACTGTAGCTCAGTTGGTTAGAGCGTAGGACTCATAAGCCTAAGGTCACTGGTTCGATCCCAGTCAGTGCTACCAAAGAAAGCTCCCCGCCTTTGCTGCGGGGATTTTTCTTTGCGCTTAAACTGCCGCTAAAACGCAAAATCCTCAACGTCTAACAGGTCATTACGGCGATTAATGAATTCACGCAGTTCAACCGTTGTACGCGGCCGATTCCAGGTAGCATTCTCGTTATGTAATGAGTTATTTGATTCGGTGACTTCCATTTTTATTTTCCTTTTTTGTATAAGTTAATTACTTATACTCTTAGTATAACACAAACTTGATAAAAAAGCAATACCTTTTTACAAAATCTTTTGACTTCGCCAGACCGCTTATGGTATAAATAAGATAAGGATTATCAAGACAAACATGAATATTCTCATCGCTGTTAGCATCATCGCCCTGGCAGGACTTATCCACGCTAGTTTTCAGTTGAGCGTTAGTATGGCTACGTCCCTATCGGGGCACGCATTAGGACGCAAGCTGGCCGCTCGGCGCACGTTACGGCTGCTATTCAGCTTTGTAGCTGGCGCCTTCACTATGACGCTTTTGTGCGTTAGTTTCGCTAGCTATGCTATCGGTGTATTCGCGCCGCACAGTAGTTTGTTGTGGATCACTTTGACTGCCGGTCTGATGATCGTTGGCTTGGCAGTTATCCTTTTTTACTATCGTAAAACCGAAGGTACCGAATTGTGGATTTCACGCAGTTTTGCCCGATTCTTGCGTAAACGCACCGCCAAAGCCAGCCTTGCCGCCGAAGCGTTTAGTCTAGGATTGACTAGCGTTGTTGCAGAACTACTATTTACTATCGTACCAATCATTACCGCAGCCTGCGCCATCATCGCGCTGCCGCCGATTTGGCAAATCGTTGGCGCAGCAGGTTATACGCTAGCTGCTTCGCTCGGGCTGCTCATCGTTGCCCTATTGATTGGCAGCGGCCGCCAACTGAGCCGCATCCAGCGCTGGCGCGAACAAAACAAATACTTTTTACAATTCGCTGCTGGGCTGGGTTTGATTATCCTTGGTTTTTATATATACGTTAATACTGTTTCCGACTTAATCATTCAGGTGAATGCTGTATGAAAGTTACTGTTTTCAAACGAGGCAAACGCCCGCCAGAAGATTTCGATGCCAAAAAGCTGCGCGCTAGCCTGTACGCCGCCTGCCTTAGCGCTAAAAGCCCCGAAGGGTTAGCCCGCAATTTAGCCGATCAAGCTGCTCGCGAGGTCGAAGCTTGGAGCGGCCAAAAATCAGATATCACCACCACCGATATTCGCGCGCAAGCTGGACGATTTCTAGAACATAATCATCCTGATGCAGCATATTTATATAAACACCACAAAAAAATGATGTAGGAGACATGAATGGCGAAGAGACACAATAAATTTGATTACGATTTAATAGTTATCGGTAGCGGAGCTGGCGGATCAGCCGCTGCCACTATCGCCGCTCGCAATGGCGCGCGCGTAGCGATTATCGAGGAAGACACCTTTGGCGGCGATTCGCCTAACTGGAGCGATGTACCAACCAACGCCTTATTACACGTCGCGCACCTCTATGATCAAGCACGCCACGGCGCCAAGTTCGGCTTACGCTCTAATACGCTTGGCTACAATTATCCGAGTATTCGCGCCTGGAAAGACCTCGCCGTCAAGCGAACTGGGGCTGCTGGTAATCGCAAATTCTACGAAAACCAAGGCATTACTACCTATACTGGACATGCCCACTTTCTGTCGCCCAATGAAATTTCCGTTCGACGCAAGCACATCAGCGCCGAAAGATTCCTGGTCGCTACGGGTTCGCACTGGGTAGCACCAGAAGTACCAGGATTAGACGAAATCCCATTTTTGACAGCGCGCACCATTTTAGAGTCGATGCGTCCACCGAAGAGCCTTTACATCATAGGTGCTGGCAGCGTTGGCGTCGAGATTGCGCAGCTGATGGCTACTTTCGGTACTAGGGTTTATCTGACTGATATCGCTGCCCGCATTTTACCAAAAGAAGACGAAGAAGTTGGCGAGCTGCTAGAAGCCTACCTCAAGAAGCATAAAGGCATTACGTCATTGACACAAACACGAACAGTCGCAGCGGTCAAAGACGGACTCGGCTACCGCGTATCATTTCTGCGTGGCGGTGTCGAAAAGTCGGTACGCGTCGAGGATATCTTGGTGGCAACTGGACGTCGTCCAAACCTTGATTTAGGACTAGAGAACGCCAGCGTCCAATACGACCCAACCGGCATCCATGTTAACGAATATTTACAGACAAGCGCTCGCCACATTTATGCAGCTGGGGATATTATCGGCAACTCTGAGCACACGCATACTGCACTGCTAGAATCGCGGATTGCTGCTCATAACCTTTTTTCAAAGAATCAAATCGCGCCAGATTATACTGCTACACCGCGGACAACCTTCACCTTCCCAGAAGTGTCATCTGTTGGTTTGACCGAAGACGATTGTATCAAACGCGACCTCAAAATCAACAAAGCCATGGCACCGCTATCAATCATCGGCCGCTCAAATACCAGCGATTTCCGCGACGGCTTCGTCAAACTAGTATGCGACAAGAAAGGCGTTATAGCCGGCGGTACTATTGTCGCGCCGAATGCTAGCGATAGTATCCACGAAATCGCCCTAGCTGTGCGGCACGGCCTAACCGCTAAAGACTTAGCAGACACGCCACACGTTTTCTTGAGCTGGAGTGAAGCTATTCGGGTTGCTGCTAGCAAATTAGCTTAAACCAGTCAGTTAACCAAGAGAAAAGCTCAACTAGAAGTTGAGCTTTTCTCTTGGTAGCGGGGGCTGGATTTGAACCAGCGACCTCTTGGTTATGAGCCAAGCGAGCTGACCAGGCTGCTCCACCCCGCGATACGGGTACTATTATAGCAAATTACGTATCACTTCTGCAAGCGCGAAGCAGCAGTTTTGCCAGTCAGAAAATCAATCCATTGCTGGAAGTTTGACTTGTGTACGGCAGGCGTATTGTTGCGTGGAGCTGTTTTAACATAAGATGAGTTATCGTCCTGGCTGTCGAGAGATTTCACTGCAGCGCTATTCTCTGGCAGTATTAGCTGCTTCTCGCCAGGATCTGCCAGACCTAACTTGCTGCGCGCTTCTAGCTCTTTATATTCATCGCTCTTATAATAATTTTGTTCGTATTTCAGCGTCTCTACTTCTAGCTGCGCCAGCCGTAATTGTTGTTTTTTTTCGTCAAGCGCTCGTTGGGCGCTAAAGTTCGTCTGGATCGTCGACATTGTACCCATCACCCAGCTAATCGCAATGATAATCGCCAACAACAGCACCAATCCATTAAAGTTCGCGTAATTGAACCAGATATAATGCAGTTGTTGGCGTAATCTTTCAACAAGTTTCATCTATCAACTATTATAAACCATGAGCGGTAATCGAGATAGCGAGATAAAACGACTCTTATTGGCGACGACGGATGATAGCGTATACGCCGGCAGCGCCGCCTAGCACCAACACGCCAGCACCGATAATATAACCGTATAGGCTATCGCCAGTTTCAGATAAGCGTCCGCTGTTAGCGGTAGTCTTGCCATTCTTTGCTAGAGCTCCAGGTTGATTGCCACCATTAGCTGGCGTAGTATTCTCCGACCGCTCATAAATTATAACCGGATCGTCGATAACGCCGTTAGCGGTCTTATCCATATCGCCAAAGCCGCCGTCGGTAATTGAGTATTCAACAATAGTGCGTTTGCCATCGACTGATGTTTTGAATGCGACTTTCTCGGTAATATCGGTAGTATTAGCGCCATTAATACTGTACTTGATTACTTTTAGGCGATTAACTTTGTAGATACGCGATAATTCGAGAGTAATTTTGGTAGTATACCCAACCGCTGGCTGCGCATGTCCGTCACAGTTGATCGTAAACTTGGCCGAGCCCTGCATCTGATAGCCAGTCGGAATATTTTTCGGCTGTCCTACCGCGGTAGCGTTTTTGATGTTGTAGCATTTATCGCCTGAGGTAGACAGCGTAAGATTGGTATTGTTTGCTTGGCGAATTGTTTGCTTATTGACAAAGGTTTGGACAACAATCGCATCTAGGCGCGCCTGAAGGTTTGTCTTAACGGCTTGATCCTGTACTTTATCGACTAGTGTTCGCGCATGCGCTATAGACTGAGCAGTTTTCTGGCTTTCAGCATCGGCAACAGCTGCCTGCGCGACCGCCTGGGCGTCAGCTTCTTTCTTCTGAGCGGCAGTAACTGCCGAATTGAGCTGCTGTATCGCGGAACTAATATCAGCTGGCGTCGAGCTAGCAGCGGCCTCAACGTTCTTGGCATGCTGCAAAGCAGATTTGACTGCAGGATTGTTTCGGATATACACTGGCTGCGCTTCCACCCGGGCAATCACGTCGCGCAAAGTAGTCTTGTCTGGCCGCAAAGCATCGAGAGCCGCTTGCAACTCTGACGCCGCCGCTTGCAGGCGCATTACCGATACTGAAGCATCGTTGTAGACTTGTTTAGCTTGCTTAATTTTAGCCTTTAGCGCATTGACAGTGTCAGCACTCATACCAGTCGTATCGACAGCCTCAGCTTTAGTAATAAGTGTGGCAAGCGTTTGTTTAGCATTGCTAAGCTGCTGCGATACAGCATCAAGACGCGCCTGCAGAGCAGACTTAACCGACGCGTCCTGGACAGCGTCAACGAGAGTTTGAGCCGCCGTTATCGACTGCGCCGTTTTAGCGCCTTCTGCTGCCGCAACCGCATTGGCAGCAGCTGTTTGAGCATCAGTTTCTTTCTTTTTAGCAGCATTAATTGCCGACTTCAAATTATTGACAGCTGTGTTAACTTCTGCCGGCGTTGGATTAGCCGCAGCATAAACATTCTTAGCATGTTGCAGAGCAGTTTTAACCGCTGAATCGTTCTTGATATAAACTGGTTCTTTGTCAGCATCCGCTATAGCTTTGGCTAGCGCTGTCTTATCGGTTTTGAGATTATCAAGAGCTGATTGCAGTTTGGTTTTGGCTTCAGTGAGCTGCGCCACAGTTGACTCTTGGTCGTTATTGACCGCTTTAGCGGCAGCAATTGCGGTATTCAAGGCAGCAACAGTCTCGGCCGCTAGACCATCCGTCGGCGTGTTCTTCGCCTTGTCAATCAATTTCGATAAGGCTGTCCGCGCATCGGTAATTTCCTGTTTGACGGCGTTGAGCTCATCTTGCATCGCTGATTTCTTGTCTGTGTCCTGAACGTGCGCTAAAAGTGCCTCTGCAGCGCGAATATCAGCAGGCGACTTACTGTTTTTTGCCTTATCAACCGCTGTCCGTGCGGCCGCTTGAGCTGCCGTTTCTTTGGCTATTGCGGCGTCAAGCGCTTGCTTGAGGTCGTTTGTCGCTTGGCTAATTTCGGCAGGTGTCGGATTTGGTTTAGCAACAACGTTTTTCGCAGCTGACAGTGCACTGGCTACCGCCGCACCTGCTTTGATATAATCTGCAGAGTTATTCGCGCGATCAATTTGCGCTTGGAGCTGAACTTTATCAGCTTTCGGCAGCGTTGCAGACACTGTCAGTTGACCGTTGAATTGGGCGGTAACAGCGCCAACTGTAACATTCTTGGTCCAGGTTGCCGACAATTCATGAGTATTATTATCATAAATTGGCGAGACAATTTTGACACGACCAGCCCCATCATTAGCCAAATCAGCGCTATTGGTTATGGCAACAGCCGTACCCGATACATCTTTGAGCGGCGATGCAAACGGCGTTGTATTCGTACTCATACGGACGCGCTGATTAGAAACGTCAAGCTTAGTTAATTTAGTTAAGCGGCCCGCAAACGACATATCGCTAATATTACTGCGGTCTGCCTGCAGCGACGTTAATTGCGTCATCGCGCCAATACTATTCAGATCGTTATCGGTTAACGAGGTTGACGATACTTGGAGAGTCGTTACTTTAGTAAGTTGCTTTAGAACTTCGCTATGCACTAGCTGTGGTGTACCATTATCAGCACCAGACAGCTGCAATGTCGTCAAGGTGCCCGCACTCTTGGCAAAATCAGAAATATCAAACGCTGTCGATTTACTATCGACACTTACTTGTGTCAAATACGTCAGATTAGCTAGCGGCTTGGTCGAAGCGATCGGATTACCAGACGCTAAAAGTACGCTTAGGTTAGCCAAATACGCCAACGGTTCGATCGACGCGACTTTGTTATTTGTCATTATCAACTTGGTCAATTTTGCTAACGATGACAAAGGCGCCAAGTCAGCAACTTCGTTATTGTCGATCTTCAGCTCTTGCAAATTAGTTGCCTTCTCGAGGCCTGTTAGATTTTTAACTTTAACACCGCCGTCTACGGTAAGTTGCGTCAATTGAGCTAGCTCGTCCACTGTGATATCCTGAGTGCTCGGACGATTGCTATCAAGCGTTTTATTGATAGTTGCCTTGAGGCCAGCATCAGGAATATTGACAGTTACTGGAGGTGTCGGCGGAGTCTGCCCGCCCGTCGCATCCATCAGCACATTAACCAAAGCACCAGCATTTACCGGCACGCCAGCTTTAACAGTTTTGCCTGTTGGGTCAATCGCTTGCGCTACGTCGCTCGATAACGGTTTACCTTTGTTGATAGCTGGGCTACCTGGTTTGAGATTGTAATTGCTCTTTTTGTAGTCGTTATTATTTGCTGCTTCTTTCACGAAATACGGATTATTTGCTCGCGAGCCAAAAGTATCAAGCGAATGCGCATCGCGGCCGTCAATCGAGTTCGATAATTTTGGATTATTCGCGATATCAGAAGCTCTGCTTATAACTGTATCGGTCTTTGAAGGAATCTGTTTGAAATCCCACACCGACAAATTTATATCGTCTGACTCGTTACGGTAATATACGTTATAATCAAACCCTTTGAGCATATCGTTGGCATCGACATACGGTCTATTTTGATCGTTCTGAGATCCTTCAACACGCAGTGAATACGCGCGTTGATAATTACCGCCAGAAAGATCCTCTGCTCGAGCTAACGGCCGCGAAGATATAATGTTGTTATACAATTCAACGCCCGAAGTGTTCCAATCTAGACCCAGTCCCTGCGACCAGCTTTCGTTAGCTACACAGGACCCACCTTTCCAATAATTGCATCCGTCAATACGACTATCTTCAAATATGTATATTGGCCGATAAGTGCGAGATATGGTATTGTTATACACCTTAACATCATCGCTGCCAGCTACGCGAATACCCGTACCGGAGCTCTCGATTATATTAGAGGCAATTATACCATTACCAGAGACCTCGTACATGATAGCAAGCGGAGAATTAGTAAAGAAGTTACCAACGATTTTCGTTTCTACACAACCCTCGTCGCACCAAAAACCAATCATACCTTCGTTATTGGCGTTGGCAGCAGTAGAATACGCTTTAGCGTCGCGAGAATAATCAAGTATATTATTGCGGAATGTGAAATTTCGCGTATGCGTAACTTTGATATCAGCCATCGTACAATAAGCTCCGCAGCCAATCGTCAAGAAACCTTCCGCGTTGTTGCCATATAATTCACCGTTAGTAAATACTGTGTTGTGAGATTTGTTAGCCCCAACTCCCGAGCCGCCATTATCTATCGCCTTTACGCCGCGCGCCGTCGACGACTCTGCCTTGTTAAAGAACAGGCCTTGGCTTGCGCTTTGGGTGACAATCATATCTTGAACTAGCGAGCCAGATCCATTAATACTCACCGCAGTTGGACCCGAATAAACCCCTCTGTCAGCGGCAGGATCGTAAGGATCCTTAAAACCCCAAACCTGAACAGGCGAATACTGAGCAACGTTAATGCCTTTCACGGAGACGTTTTTGCCAGTACTAGTGAAAGCTCGCGCCCGTTCTGATATCTCGGTTACGCCGCTAGCTGGATTCTTGCCAATATAATAAGATATCGCATCTTGCTGACCAATATTATAGCCGTCTGCATTATTGTTAGGGGTTTTGAGCGTAGTAGGAGTGTTGTCTTCGACATAAAAAGTATTGCTACCAGGCGTTACTTCTGCTTTGGTTTTAACCTGCTTTAGCGGCTCATCGTTAATGAAAACCTGTTCTGGGTAGGCCGCGACACCTTCAACGCTTGGATTGGCATTTGTGGTACAAACATGACAGAAGTTGTGATAATTCCCAGTTGTTTTCCAGATGCCATTTTCACTAGTCCATGAATTTACGACATCGCTGCCCTTTAGCCAAACTTCTGCCCCCGGCGCCGCTTGAATAGTCACATTATCGCCAGAGATGAAAAAATGCGGTTCACGATAAATACCCGACTTCGCGACTACTGTGCCGCCACTACCAATTGAACTGAGAGCTTTCTTAAAAGTAGCGTACGGCGAACCCTCGGAACCATTACCTGAGGTGTCGTTGCCATTCGGCGCTACCCACGCGACATTACTCGTTGGGACGGTGTAATTGGTTTTAATAAAAGAGTACTTTTTGTTAAGCTGCGACGCCTGAGCTCGCGGCAAATTCACCAGCACCAAACTTAATGCCGCAATGAATACGATTATTCCAGCGCCAATACGGTGATATTTATATTTAATATTTCTCCTGTGTATTTTCATATACTCCTACCTCATTTGGATTATATACTTGACATAGTAGCATAAGCAAATCAAGCCAGTCAATAAATAATCTGTACTCCGCAATGATTTTACGCTATAATACCAGCAATGGGGGCGTAGCTCAGGGGTTAGAGCAGCGGGCTCATAACCTGTTGGTCGTTGGTTCGATCCCAACCGCCCCCACCACCATAATCAACCACAGAGATCAAAAAACCTCCCTTAGGGTAATCAGGGAGGTAATTTTGTGCACCTGTTTGTTTACATATCTAGAGTAGCAAACTTACTATCTAAACGCAAGCACTTTGCCACCACAAAAACCCTCAGCCGACAAGCCGAGGGTTTTAGTAAAAACAGCAAAATTTATTTCTTCTTAGAGACTGTCAGAAAGCCATTGCGCGGGTTTTCTTTCACGACGCGGTCCTCTGGCAAATCGCACGGCTCGCCTTTTTCGTTTTTCTCTACCTTAGTGAAAAAGTAGATGGTTTGCGGTTTGCCGCCGCGAAGTGTAACTTCAGTTTTGTGTAGATAATAAGTGACGCCCTTTGAATTCGTATGCTTGTAAGCCATTGTTTTATACCTCCTATTAAGTATTGGTTTACATCTGTTAGCTTATCGTAACCTGCATTGAGTGTCAACACTTTGCACCCCTAGCTGCACCAGTCAAGCAGCTCGATATTTATAGCGCAATAATAGGTGCAGTATTACAAGGCTAATCAAGCGCAGTACTATAACTACCAAAATCACTACCGCCAAAACTATTGACCAGCCAGCAAAATCAGGCGTCCAAAGCGGCGACGTGTATTCGTGGCGGTATAGTTCAGTATTAGGCAGCTCTGGATCCTTGAGTTTGTCAGAGGTGGGATATTTTGATAATTCGTTAACAAAGCATTGGATATAAGCCATCGACCAACCACTATATTGCGGATGGCAAACCGCCTCGGCCTGAGCGTGAACTCTTGCGTTCTCGGACGACGCTGCCGAAGCTTTCTGGATAGCCGCTTGCGAGTCGCGCTCATACTGATGCTGTAGATAAATCACGCCGCTGCTAGCATTCATATGAGTCGTTGAATAACGCTGCAAATCTTGCAGGCGATTAAATATTTGTGTTTCGTTGCCTGATTTATCAGCGGTTGCTACAGCGCTGCGGCGTTGTATCATACCAACATTATTGATACGCAAAAAAGTTGCTGCCACAAAACACACCAGCACAAACAAAATCAATAATTGCCAGGTCTTGACTCGCTCAAGACGCCGAAGATTTCGCCTCGCCGCGCGTTTATCAGCCATTATTCCCGCCCTTCATTACTTAATAGTATACCACGAGCAGCTTGATTGCGTTATAGTAGAAGTATGAATATTTATTTCTCTGGCATTGGCGGCGTCGCTATCGGACCGTTAGCTGAATTAGCTCATGACGCCGGACATAGCGTACAAGGCTCGGACGCGCACTCGAGTCTAGAAACTAGCGAGTTAATGCAGCGCGGCATTGTCGTTACCGATGACCAGTCTGGCGACTACCTAGAATACTGCCATAAGCAGCGCCGTATCGACTGGCTCGTTTATACCGCCGCCTTGCCCGCTGACCACCCAGAACTAGTGAGAGCGCAAAAATTAGGCATTTACACAGCCAAGCGCGACGAGCTGCTGCGCTACATTATGAGCGAAAAGAACCTCAAGATGATCGCTATTGCTGGCACCCACGGTAAAACGACAACTACCGGCATGATGATTTGGGTGCTGCGCCAACTCGGCGTCCCAATCAGTTATTCAATTGGCACCACTATCAGTTTTGGGCCGAGCGGGCACTACGCGCCGAACAGCGAGTATTTTATATATGAGTGCGATGAATTCGATCGTAACTTCTTGCATTTCAGCCCATACCTTTCGCTGATTACTTCTATTGATTACGATCATCCAGATACATACCCAACTCAAGCCGCTTATACCAGAGCTTTCCAACAATTTCTCGGACAAAGCGAACTATCTATTCTCTGGAAGAAGGACACCCTTACCGGTCTAGAACCAGTTAATAAATCTTGGGTGCTCAAAGACGAGGAAGTTAAAAGTTTTCGCATTCCAGGTTGGCATAATCGAGCCAATGCCACGCTGGTTGCCAAAGCCTGCGAGCGGCTAAAGCTGGGTAATCCTGATATTGTGAAGGTAGCCGTCGAGAACTTCCCTGGTACGCAGCGGCGATTTGAGCGTTTGGCGCCTAAGCTGTACTCCGATTATGGTCACCACCCAGCCGAAATTTATGCCACGCTGCAAATGGCGCGCGAGCTATCTGATCATGTCGTGCTTGTTTACCAGCCGCACCAAAATATCCGCCAGCACGAAATTCAATCAATGTACACAAATGAGGTTTTTCGCTACGCTGACAGCGTATATTGGCTGCCGACATATTTGACGCGCGAGAATCCGGATTTACCGATACTGACGCCTGCAGACTTAACCAAAAACCTCACCCGCCCCGAAGTACATATTGCCAGCCTCAACGATGATTTGTGGAAGTCTATCATGCTTGACCGCGAGTTAGGCAAACTAGTCCTCTGCATGGGCGCTGGCACCATTGACGAGTGGCTGCGGCAGCATCTGAAGATTTAAAGTTTTACCGATTATCGCCGCTGCCATGCAGCTGGCCGCGCTGCTGGCGGCTGGCTAGCTTTTCGTTATTAAGCCGCGCCACTTCTTCCAAGCTAGAACCGAGCAAATGCGCCGCTGAATTGACGTACCACAGTATATCACCCAACTCCTTGATAATTTCTGCGCGATCATCGTTATTTAATTTACCCTGCTTATCGCGGATTAGCTTTTTGAACTTCTCCATCACCTCGCCCGACTCGCCAGCCAAACCTAGTATTTGCGCCATCAAATCAGCACTGACGTCGCCGTAGGCGTGATCGCTAGTTAGCGTTGAAATGGCTTTTTGCGAATAATCTTGAAAATTCATGTTCCCCTCCTGTTTGTATGTATTATAACAGTAATTACTAGCCGCTAGCTATTTGGCGTGAACCTGATTATTTGCTTTCGCGAGGGTTTGGGTTTGAACCATATCTATCTAAACGTGTAGCCAGGTCTTCTACTTCTTGTCGAAATCCTGGATCTTGCTGGCACCTTTTAATATAATTGCCGACAGCTTTTCTTGCAACACAACCCAAGGTTTCGCGCCTTACCTTTGCAACCGTTGTAAACCTATCAAATAATTCTCCTGACATCTCTACGTCAACAGTACGCCATCCTTTACCCACTGGTACTTCTGAACAACCTATCCCTTCTGCGGACTGCGACACGCCTGCACAATCGCAAGGTTTTCCTTCAATATTTGCCATAACATTCTCCTTTCGTTACCAGCAAATCATATCGTACCGCTGCTGCCGATTCCAGACAAAATGGTTGATATTTTATGACAATTTTGTTTTTTATGCTATATTACAGATATGGATTTTTCAATTATCGGCTTGTCTATTCGTGACAAACGCGTATACGAGGCACTGCTGGCAATTCCTAATAG
>ERZ773066.55-NODE-55-length-60101-cov-49.482946_pt1 | contig 60101 bp, 45 predicted proteins | sample MGYA00580573_ERZ773066 | MGnify/ENA primary metagenome ERZ773066 (study PRJEB29015, sample SAMEA2738128) | human oral metagenome | biome: human oral; feature: human-associated habitat; material: saliva | place: China | collected 2203 ... | reverse complement strand
ATTCCGCAGCTGCACAACCAACTGCTATTTGTAGAAACTTTGGATGAGCAGGCACCTTGTCCGCAGCTAGAAGAAATACTCGCGCAGTATCTGCAGCCAGTGGTTTTACAAGATGACGTACTGGGGGAGCTGGAGTATATTCGCGAGTTTGACTTCTTTGAAGGCAACGTGGACTGGCTAGGGGAGGAGATTGGCATTTGCCTTGAGGTAGAGAAAGGCGATGCTGACGGCATACGGCTGGCTCGCGAAGCGATGAGAACCATGGTCATACAGCAAGACAAGTGGGATGCGCAGCTGCGAAGCTTTGCTGCTAAAGAGCTCACTGAGCTAGCGCGTGACTGGAGCGAAACCGAGGAAGACGCAGCTAAAATCACTGAGGAAACTTTTGCTAAAAGTATCGCCATGGGTTCAATCACCATGGAGCCAGATGGTAGTTTCTGCGTGTTCTTTGGTGATGACGACATGTTCTACGGCCATTGCGTAACTGTGTATGGAAGTTTGAAGGCGGGGCTAGAATCGGCCGACATCCAAGGCTGATAAGGTAGAACCCGGCTAAGGCCACGCTAACTAAAACACTAATCAGTTAGGTATAAGCATGTTGCATGTAGTTTTCTTTGAGCCGCGAATTCCAGGTAACACTGGGGCTGCAATTAGGCTCTCTGCCAACTCTGGCTCCATGCTGCATGTGGTGGATCCGTTGTTCGAAATGGAGGATTCGAAGCTGCGCCGCGCGGGTCTGGATTACCACGACCTGGCTAATACCGTGGTTCACGCCAGTTGGGAAGAGTGTCTAGCGCAGTTACCGGGACGTATCTTCGCTTTTACTGCCCACACCGAGCTGCTGTACACAGACGTTGACTACATCGACGGCGACGCCTTGCTGTTTGGTCCTGAACCCACCGGTTTGCCTGATCACATCATGCACCATGAACGTGTCACTGATTTGGTACGTATCCCAATGGTGGATGGTAACCGTTCGCTAAACCTGGCTAACTCTGCGGCTATCGGTCTGTATGAGGCGTGGCGTCAACTGGGTTTTGCTGGTGGCCACTGAGTAATCTGCTACTAGCGTTGACTAGCTGGGGGGTTCGACGCCGTCGTAGCTGTCTCACAATGCGATAGACTGTTCTAAAAAATTTAGGTTATTTTGCCAGTATGTTCGGCTAATTCCCAACTTTGTAAGTGAGCATCGTAGATGGTGTCCAGTCTTCCAGGCTTAAGACTCCTGGTGGGCAAGGATGCCGCCGATATTCACTAAGGGGAATTAAATGAAAACTCAACCTCGCGCTCTGCGTGGCGCGCTGGCTGGGGTTTGTGCCTTTACGATGCTGGGCCTGGCTGGGCCGGCGGTTTATGCTGAAGACGCTAAAGCAGATGTTGACAGCGTCTGGATTAACACCGCCATGGCCACGCCCGGTGAGAAAATCAAGATTTGGGCTCAAACTAAGCCAAATGTGGAAGTTAAGTTCACGGTTTCTAACCTGGGTGCCACAAAAGCCAAAGACAAAGCTCGCGCAAATAGCAAGGGTATTGCTGTCATTGAATTTGCTGTGCCAAGCGCGGACGGCCGTGGCTACCTGGTAGATGCTGAGGCTGGTGGGGCTCACGCCTACACCGGCATTGATGCTTCCAAGAGCTGGACCAGCTACCCGCGTATGGGTTACGTGGGCGATTACAGCTCTTCAGTTTCTAGCCAAGCACAGCTGGGAACCATGGGTGAGCTGGCTCAGAAGTACCACATCAACTCAGTGCAGTTCTATGACTGGATGTGGCGTCACGATGATCCAGTAAAAATGGAAAACGGTAAGGTTGCTGACCGGTGGCAAGACTGGCTGCATCGTCCCGTTGAGAAAAGTGTGGTGCAGGGGTTTATCAAGTCCGCAGAAACTAATCGCATAGCCTCCCTGCCTTACTCGATGGCTTACGCAGCTCTCAATGATGACTATGAACAGCACGGCGTGAAAAAAAGCTGGCTGATCAACCGCACCCAGCCCAATAACAAAGGGCAGATGGAAACCAAGCCCTACACCGAAGTCATGTTCATCTACAAAGAAAACGATGTAGAAAAGTGGCGTTCAGAAGAGCATATTGTCGACGTCGGTGATGCTGCTTGGCGCAACCTGATTGTGCCTCGCTTCAATGACCAGATAATTAAATTAGGCTTCAAGGGCACTCACATCGACCAGCTTGGTTCTGGGGCTCAGACCACCTTTACTAACAGTCGTGGTGAGGTTATTAACTTGCCTTGGGGTTTTGCCCAGCTGGTTAACGACACTGCCGAAGCTACTGGTAAGCCGGTAGGTCTTAACGCAGTTGATGGTTTTGGTGCTAGCGAGCTAGCTAAGTCAAACGCTAGCTACCTCTACACCGAACTGTGGGGTGCTCACGAAACTAACGCCCAGGTAAAGCAGTATCTGCAGCAGCAGCGTATTGATTCGCACGGTAAGCCTGCGATTATTGCGGCTTATATGAACAAGGGCGAGAACATCGATGACGGTAAGGGTAAGCAGACCTTTAACACTGCTTCAGTGCAGCTTGCTGATGCAGCTTTTGCCGCTAACGGTGCCACTCACCTGGAGCTGGGCCAAAATGGTGACCCGCAGGTAAAGCCTGGTAACTACACCAAGATGCTGGAAGGGCCTTACTTCCCTGACCGCAACCGTTACATGCAGGAAGATCTTAAGTACTGGCTGCCCAGTTACTACAACGTAATTACCGCCTACGAGCAGGTACTTTACGGCCCGCAGCTGACTAGCACGGGGCGCACGGTTTCGATTGAGGGCCAGCCCACTTCTACCGACGGCGCCGCTAACACCATTTGGACTAACACCATGCGTAACTCCACTGGTGACGTGCTGCACCTGATTAACCTTAAGGGCGACGACGGTAAGTGGCGTAACGCTACCGGAGAGATTAAGGAACAAAGTAACCTCAAGGTTAAGTATTACGTAGGTCAAGATGGGGTACCTGCCCGCATCAACCTGGTCAGCCCCGACATTAACGGTGGCGCTGCCAAGGACTTGAGTTTCACCAAGGGTACTGACGCCAAGGGTACCTACATTACTTTCACGGTTTCTAGCCTGAAGGTGTGGGACTTTATCTACATGATTAAGGGTAACGGCGAGGGTGCTAACACTCGCGTAGTTAACGCCAAGTCTGGCCTGTGCATGAACGTGCGTGACGGCAAGCTGGCTAATGGAACTCAGGTAGAGCAGGTAAACTGCGACGCCAATTCCTACAGCCAGAACTTCCAGTATGTTGACGGTCAGCTGCGTTTGGCCGGTAAGAACCTGTGCGTGGATATTAAGGAGCACCGTAATGTTGACGGGGCTGGTATTCACACCTGGGAGTGCAACAGTGCTTTGAAGTCACAAAAGTGGCAGTACACCTCTGCAGGCCAATACCGTAACCCTGAAACTGGTAAGTGCCTTGGTGTAAGTGGCGACTCTAAGCAAAGCGGAGCGCCAGTACACCTGTGGACTTGCCACAGTGGCGCCTCGCAGCGTTGGACTAACCCCAACTAATAGCCACAACTAACAAGCCGTGGGGCTCCTAGACATTGTCTAGGGGCCCCGCCTTGCTTTAAAACAAGGCTCGGTTAAGCCTTGATTTCATAGGTGACGGTCAGCTCGGCCCTCGCCAAGGTATGTGACAGTGCATGGAAAGCTACGGCTGCGATTGAAGTGTCACCATCAAGTTCCAGTGTGGGCACATCCAAGGCATAGACCGTGAAAATATAACGGTGCGGGCCATCGTCGGCAGGCGGGTAAGGGCCATAGTAGGCCCAGGTACCAGAGTCGTTTCGAGCATGGAAGCAAGCACCTTCCAAGAAAAGATCGCTACGGCCCACATTTTGCGCCAAATACGGGGTGGCGACGTCGATATCAAGCACCGCCCAGTGCCACCAACCTGAAGGTGTGGGGGCATCAGGGTCAAAGCAGGTCACTACAAAAGACTGAGTTTGCTCAGGGTAACCATGCCAAGCCAAAGCGGGGGAGATGTTCTCATGAGGGGCGGCAAACTTATCTGCTAGAGGTTTGCCATCTTCCATATCCTGGCTAGTGATAGTGAAAGTAGCTGGAACTTTAGGTAGCAAATCGTAGGGGTAGGGGGCCTGGGGGCGAGTTAAATCCATGCTCTCTCCTGGTTGTTGGGATAGGCCAGAGGAAATTAGTCTTGGAGATCAGAGGGGCGGATATGTAGATCCTCAATAGTGGCATCTAGCGGAGTATCTACCGCCAGGCGGATAGCTTTAGCCACTGAAGCGGCCTGCATATGGTCGCTAGCGCAGTAACCCCCACCCTTGCCAGAACCGGCTCTTGCTCCCGAATTGTGTAGACGCTGCTGCATAGCAGTATCGGTGCGGCCAGGGTAAATAGTGGTTACACGGATATGGCCGCGCTCTTCCTCGCGCAGTGCATCAGCGAGTGCCCGCAAACCATGCTTGGCGGCAGAATACAAACCTTGCCCAGGCCATACACGCGTACCTGCGCCAGAATTTAACATCACCACTAAACCGTGAGCTTTACGCAAAGCCGGCAGTAGTAAGGTGGTCAGCTGGGCTGGGGCTACCAGATCCAAATCCAATACTTGGCGCCACTGTGAAACGCTGAGCTCTTCTAACCTTCCAGCGGCCTCCACTCCGGCGCTGTTAACCAATACGTCCAGGCGCTCAAGCCCTAGCTCGCCTACAGCCTCAGCTACCGCCTCGGCGTCGCTAAGATCCACAGAAACTGCCTGGGCGCTAGGAAGTGAAGCCACCAAATTATCTAGACGCTGACGGTTCCTGGCTAGCGCAATAATGTGGTGGTCGGATGCTAATGCCTGGACAGTGGCTAGGCCAATACCACTGGTGGCACCGGTAATTAGGGCGATCGGAAGAGTGCTCATGTCGTAGAGTTTTTCTGGAACGGGTTTACTACTAACGCGGCCCAGGGGGATAGTAACTGCACCAACATAATTATCAGTGCGGCCACCAACCAGCCACCTAACAGATCTGTGGGCCAGTGATAACCCAAGTATATGCGGCTATAGGCAACCACTAAAGCCGCCATCCAGGGCAATACATAAAGAACCGCTAAAGCTACTTTAGCCAGGGGAGATTGCCAGCGTTCAGGCCAAAAAGTAGCGATCAAAAAACTTAGCAAGGCTGCAAACACCAAGCTACACAGGGTGTGTCCAGAAGGAAAAGACATGCTGTGCTCAGGTAGCCCCAATAGCTGAGCACGCGGCGGGCGTTCACGCCCCACCAGCGCTTTCAAGCTCATGTTTACACCTGAAGAAACCGCCATGGTGGCACCAATCAAAATAGCCATACGCCATTGTTTAATGGCTAGCAGTGCCAGGCAGATCAAAACCGTGGCCACAGTCAAAGTAAGCGTATTACCCAAGGTGGTAATGGTGCTGTAGATGCGAGTAGCGGTGTGGGTTCGTGAAGCCAATGCCCAGTTGCGTACGGAATAATCCAGCTTAGACAGATAACTAACCAAAACCAGAGTTATCAGAGCTAGACAAGCCACCAAGAGTGTGGTGATAACCGAATTGCAACTAGGGCGTATCATTTGTTAACCTTCTAGGGTATGGGGATTCGAAGGGTGCTTAGGGTGCGCCCTAAGTTTAGGACACAAAATCCCCATTTTTTGGTACTTTAGCCAGTTCAGGGCCCAAATTCCCGACATTTGCCAAGATAGTGCAATACAATCGCAAGTATGTTTAAGCCTATTGCAACTGCATCAGTAATGGCGCTGATCTGCGCATCTGTCTTAACTGGTTGCGGTTCAGGAACCCCTAAAGCCGGAACCATGAACACGCAACCAGCCTCCGATGGCTGTGCTGCCATGGACAAGGTGTACGTAAGCGCCCTCAAAGAATCCAGTACTGGTAAGACTTTTAGTTCGCTACCTAAAGACGCTTCTCCAGAAGTCAAACAAGTCTCCTGGCAGGCTTTCACGGTTACGTTAAATACGGATTACCGTGCGAAATTTACTAAAGCCGCAGCTAAAGATAAGACTGCCCAAGCGGCCCTGAGTGCGCTGGGTACCTACGCGACACTTTCTGCTCAGATTAGTGACGGCAAGCTGAGCGAGTTCGCTGACCCCACCCAAGCTGAGGCAGATCTAAAAATAGGTCGAACCCCCACCCCTAATCCCACTTATGTGCAGGCGGTTAATCAACTGGCTGAAGCTGGGGCAACCCTAGCTAAATGCATGCCGCACTGGCCGGTAGCTTTCTAGACAGTGTCATGTAGCTGGCTTCCAGAGGCTAGCTTTCCAGTCAGCACCAGGCTGACAGCTTCTCGATTACCAGCTTTGCGTGGCTGATAGCCATTCTAGATGGACTCGGACTTTAGGTAGCGCCAATCCCTATGTCTGCTAATCGTTAGTCCCAGCCACGAAAATCGCCCGCCTAAGTTATAAAACTTAAGCGGGCGACGTCGTCGTAAAAAATACGATTAGAGGCGCTGTTTATGGGAAGGGACGCACCACCTGGCTGGCAATATTGCCCCAGCCGTAAGAGACCGTAATGTGCTCAATGCGTGCGGGCCTACCCATCCAGTCGGTGTGAATTACCTGATCATCACCCAGATAGATAGCTACGTGGGTAACCACGCCATCAGTAGTGTAGAAAATCAGGTCACCGCGTTGGCGTGCAGACAGCGGCACATGCTGGAACTTAGAGTATTTGTAAAGCTCCTGCGAAGTACGGTAGCTGGGCCAACCATGCTTGACCACATTGATCGGCTGCGGATCCATGCCGGCGTGGTAAAGCGCCTGCAACGTAAGACCCGAGCAGTCGTAACCCAAAGCGTAAGGACCAGCCCCACCCCAAGTGTAGGAAGAGCCGCGCTGGTTGTAGGCGTAACCAATCATGGCCTCGATACGCTCTGAACGCGTGGCGGAAATAGATACCGGGGCGGCCTGATACTGGTCCACATACCAGCTGTAACCGGTTTGCATAGCATCCCAAGTAGTCTTATCGACAACACCGGTCTGGCTTAGCCCCATGCGGCGCTGGAAAGAACGCACCGCAGTTTGGAAAGCCCCGTCAACACTGGCCAGCTTAGTGGAGTACCACAAGCCCAAACGTTGCTGCACAATCCGCACTTTCACCCCGTTCATGCCGTAGGTGAGAGTATTGGTTTGGCTGCCAAGTGAAGTGATTGACTGGCTGGGCTGGAGGTAACCGCCAGGGGCGGTGTAACCAATCCACTTACCTGAAGGCAAGAACCTATAAGTCGTGCCGTTAATTACCGTGTCACCGGTGACGTAATTGCCGGTGGCAGGGTTGAAGTAGTACCAGTCTGAGCCATCCTTAGCCCAGCCCGAAGTTACTCGGGCGCCGTCGCTGCCGTACAGATGCCAGGTGCTGTTCACCTTAAGCCAACCTACAAAGGCTGCGCCTGAGGACTGCATGAAATATTCTTTGCCGCCCACCCTAAGCGGGCCCACATGCATGACGGTGGTGGAGGGGTTCAGGTAGTACCACTTACCGCCATCTTTGAGCCAGCCAAGTACGGCGGCGCCAGTTGACTTGTCGTAGTAGTGCCACGCCCCGTTGTGCTTGGTCCAGCCGGTGGCCATGTCTCCGGTTAGGCCGTAGAAGTAGTAGTACTTGCCGGCGAGGTTAATTTGTCCCTGCACCATAGCCCCGCTGGCAGGGTCTAGGTAGTAGCGTCGGCCCCCGACAGTGATCCAGCCGGTTACCCGGGCGCCTGAGCCGGCCAGGAAATACCAGTCTTTGTCTAGCTTTAACCAGCCGCTGGCTAGGTAGCCGTCAGCCTTGAAGTAGTAGACGGTGCCTTTAACGCGCAGCCACTGGGATTTGGGCCAAGTGCCGTCAGAGTTGCGCCACCACCAGCCCTTGGAATCTTTGAGCCAGTAACCCTTAGGGTCAGCGTCAGGGATATTCGGTACATCTGTGCGCGGTGGGGTAACCGCAGCCGAGCTGGGTGATTTAGAGGCTGGGCTCGTAGGGGTAGCTGAGGTGGCCGGGGCACTTGGGCTAGTGCTGGGTTGCTGGCTGGGGTTAGGTGCGGTTGGGTCAGCTGGCTGAGACGGGTCAGCTGGCTGAGACGGGTCAGCTGGCTGAGATGGGTCAGCTGGCTGAGATGGATCGGCCGGTTGGCCGGGGTTAGGCTGGCCGGGATCAGCACTTTCTGAGGGAGCTGGAGCTGCTGGCTGCGAGGGCGAGGCTGCCGGAGTGGTGGGCTCAGCTGAGGGCGTGGCGGGGGAAGTTTCTCCCGACGACGGCTGGCTGGTTTCTTGGCTAGGCTTCGGCGCTGGAGCTATGGGCTGATGTGCTGTAGTGCCTACGTTAGCGGCCTGAGCTGGGGCAGTGGAGACAGTGGTTAAACCGCCTGCCGCGCCCATAGACAAGGCCAGGCTTAACGCGATGCACCAGCGACGATGCCGGTAAAAGTCTGACTTCATGGTGATTCCTGTGGGGTATGGAATTAGTAGGTTTGGTTCTGCAACTACATTGTGGGTTCTTGACGATGGTGGATACCTACATAGTATGCCCAAACTAAAATTTGTGTGAAAGCTTGCCGCAGATACAGGCAGAATCGTCCCTTCCCTATAAAAATACAGCGGAAAATCATGTGCAACGGACGATTTTGTATGTAAATAACCGGGTAAAAATTTGACGGGTCAAATGCTGGACAATTTGGGTCAAATATTGGGAAATCGCTCGAGATGATTCCTTAGGTGCTAGGGGGAAGTGTGCAAGCGAGAAGCAATAGATGAGGCTGGCTCTTGCCGGTGTTCGACTTTTGCTGGTGGGGGTGGCGTCCAGCCAGATCCGCTTCGTGGCAGCAGGGGCCGACGGCGCCGTCGCCGTTAGTGGCGCAAGTTTCAGGGGCACGGGGCGTACTACTGCACCTGGCTGCCGTAGTGGAAGTTGAAGTTGGCTCGTCAAATACTGAAAAATCGTCCGTTGCCTATAAAACCCCACGGAAAAATTATAGGCGACGGACGATTTTGCCTGTATTTATTTGTACTTGCCTGTGTTTGTCTGTCTGTGTTGGTGAAACAGAGACTATTCGATAGCTTCTAAATCTTCAGCAACTTTTTGATTTAGCTTGGCTATAGCCTCATCATCCAAAGGTGTGTCACGCACATGCAGTTCGGAATATACCGCCCAAGCCACACTGACCAGGGGCACAGCAATTACCGCACCCAACAAGCCGGCAGAAAATGATCCGGCAGCTACCGCAATACCTACCACTACCGGGTGCAAAGAAACCTGCTTACCCATAATCAGTGGCTGCAAAATGTGCCCCTCAAACTGACCAATTGCTGCCACACCAACACCCACCAGCAAGAACTTGCCGATACCGCCAGAAGCTAAGCCCACCAGCATGGCCACAAACATGGCGATCGGCGCACCCACCATAGGAATAAAAGCCCCCATAAACACCAGTACGCCCAGGGGAGCGGCCAAAGGCACCGCAATCATTTGCAAAAAAATTGCCGCAAAAATTCCATCAGTTAATGCTACCAACATGGTTCCGCGCACGTAGCCAGAGAAAGTGAACCAGCCAGCACTAGCTGCGCGGTGGGTGCGGTAGCGACGTTCTTCCGGTAATTCATTTAGGAACCAACGCCACATGTTTTTACCTGAACCCAGGAAAAAGATTGCCGTAAACAGTGCCAAAGCCAGCACGGCCATAACCTCACCTAGTGCAGAGGCGTTAGACAATAACTGTTCTGCCAGCGAGGGGGCGTTAGAACGCAAATATGCCTGACCCTTATCCAAGGCCGTATTCACCTGCATATTTAAATCATGCTGAGAAATATGGAAAGGCAAAGGCCCATGTTCAAGGAAATCCACAATGGTGTGGGCGCCACTAGTGAATTGCTGCGCCAGTGAATCCCATTGTCCGGTTACTGAGGTAATCACATAAGTGAACATACCCCCCACAATGCCCAGCACCGTCAACAATCCTAAGAATGTGGCGGGATAACGTGGCAGCACCTTGTTATAAAGTTTAACGATCGGGTGCAAAATAGCGGTGATAACCAGTGCCAAAAAGACACCGATAAAAACCGGGACAATCTTTGAGGTGGCAAAAATAACCACCCACACGATTGCCAATACACCCAAAATCAGCCACGAACTAAGTCCTGCGCGTACCAGCCATTCAGGCAGGAGCGCTAGGCCGCTTTGTTTCTCTGTTTGGGCCGGCTTGGCCAGCACGTATGTGGTAGGGATCGGCGGCATCTGTGGCTCGCTTTGGCGCGAGTCCATGAAACGCCTATGCTGTTCGCGGGCCTTGCGTATGGCTCCAGCTGTGTTAGTCACCCACCGATACTGGGTGGAGATAGGTTTTTGTGGTTGTGTGTCTTTGTGTCCAGCGTTCTCAGCCATGCCAGCCTCTAGTTGTTATAAATCTTGGCGGTTCGTTTGCTGAAACTGCCCCTTAACAGCCTCAATCTTACTAACGTGGTAGCTATGAGTTTATTTAACCCTACCGGTCAAGTTAATCACGCAGTCTCGCTACCTGCATGTGTAGCCCTAACCCCTGGTCAAGGCGGTTTGGAACGCCTTCTGATCGACGCCCCTGCGGGATATGCAGAAATTTATCTGTTTGGTGCGCACATCACTTCCTGGGTGCCGCGCGGCGGTAAGGAAGTCCTATTCACTTCAAGCCGCGCGGTCTTTAACGGCCAAAAAGCCATTCGCGGCGGTATCCCGCTGTGCCTGCCTTGGTTTGGGGCAGGGGCCTTACACCAAGCTCCGCCCGCACACGGCTGGGCTCGCAACAGCGTGTGGCGGCTGCGCAGCGTAGTTACTACTGACGACGGCGGCGTGCGCGTAACTTTAAGCTTGGAAAAGAACGGTTTTTACGCCCTATATGAGGTAACCGTGGGGGAGAAGCTGGAACTGAACTTGTCGCTGCGCAATGTGCAAAGCGAGCCGGTTGTCGGCGAGCTTACCTTCCACACTTACCTGCGCCTATATGACCTGACCGCAACGGATCTTAGCGGTTTGGCTGGAGGCGAGTACATTGATAACGAGCCTGGCGCCACTCGTGCTAAGCAGGAACATGAGCTTAAGGTGGCCGGTTCTTGCGACCGCATTTTCACCACAGGCGAGGCTGGCAATGTGGTGCGCGTGCGCGACAGTGGCAATCGCCGCACCATTGTGGTTACCAAGTACGACGCTCCTAACACTGTGGTGTGGAACCCGGGCCCTCGTGGCGCCGCCGAATTTGCTGACATGGCTCCCGACGAGTGGGTACAGTTCCTGTGCGTAGAGCCTGGCCGCATTCGCGAAAACGCCGCCAAGCTTGAGCCAGGGGAGAGCTTCAGCATTTCTATGACGCTATCTGTTGAGAATCTGTAGTTGGAGTGAGTTTGTGGTTCGGACGAGTTGGTAAGCCTACTTTCGAAAGGTGCCTTGCTTGGGTGCCTTAATTGTGCTGCTTTTTGAGGAACGACGACGGCGGCCCTGGCTGCGGCGTAGATGCGCTTGCGGTTTTGGTGTGGGTACAGAGCTGACCTAAAAAATTGTAGTTGTGTCGTGAACCATAGTTAGCTAGTTGGTGCTAGCCATCTGAACGTGATACATTTTCACGAGTCGATCGCATTAAACATTGCGAATGGCAGCACCAAGTCCGAGTGGCGGAATCGGTAGACGCGCTAGCTTGAGGTGCTAGTGCCTAATTAAACGGGCGTAGGGGTTCAAGTCCCCTCTCGGACACCATCAAAGACTCTCTAAGTTCAGAGAGTCTTTTTTCATGCACTCACAGGCAGATACAGGCAAATACAGAGGCAAATACAGGCAAAATCGTCCCTTCCCTATGATTTTTTCATGGGGTTTTATAGGCAACGGACGAAAACCCCGTATCTGTAAGACTCCTCCTTGTCCTAACTGCCCTTACTTGCCTGGCCTGTTATTTAGCCTCAATAAGTAACAAGCCACTAATAATACTGGCTTGCTGTGCCAGCCCTGGGACTGGCCTCTTGCCTTGCGAATCTTGAGGGTAACGACGACGGCGGTGCGGCCCCACCTACACTATGGCACCTGAAATTTTATGTAGGTAGGGCTTAGCACCACCGTCGCCGTAGCTTAAATTTACCTAGCTTAAAGCTCTCTTTTACAGCTGCTAGGTCAAACTTATGGAGTAGTGCCGTAGGAATCAGCGAAGTAGAGGTTGAACGGGCTTGAGGTCTCAGTAGTGGTGACTGTGCCGTTGACTTGATGCCACTGGGTCTGGCCGGCTATACGCCACCTAGCCTTCCAGGAAGTACGTAGTTTGATTACGTAACCGTTGCCGGTTACCTCATAGGCATGACTAACCGTGTAGTTAGGGTAGGGCGTGCCCGGGTCAGTAGTTTCAAAGGACTGGCCGTCTCCCCAGTCCCAGTTAAAAGACACCGGTGTAGCCTCAACCTCAATGGCTGTTCCCAACAAAGTTATGTTGAAGGTTTGTTTATCTGGGCTGGTCCACACCATCATGGGTTGCTTGAAAATAACGAATATTTCCCCGCTCGGGTAACGGTTAATCCCAGAACCATGCGGGATAAGCCTGGCTACTTGTTCGTTACTGACCGTGGTAGGCCCGGCCGCCAGAGGCGCACCAGTGTTGGCTTGGGCTTTGCATTCTTCAGGGGTGACTACCTCGGTTTTATCCAGGAGGGCGGCTAATGTCGGTATTGCGACGCAGTGGAGGTAGTACTTTTCAGCGGCTCGTTTAGCTGCTTCAGGGTCTACCGGGCCGGCCGGCTCAGCCACAGACGAAAAACCACCAGGAGTAGTTACTTTTTCTCTTTCACTGACAATGAAGCTACTTCCATCATCGTCTGTTTCTCCTTTAGGACTTGCCATTGCGGAGGATGATAAAGCAATTAGTGGAACCAAAACATACGATAGCTTACTAGTGTGCACGATTTACCGCCTCAATCACGACCCATTGTGTTCCGTTATATTCAAGCTTTACAGCTGCCCAGCGTAGTTGCTTTGGGTTATACTCGATCTCTCCTTCACTGTGATATTGAGTGAAGGGTTCGCGTTCAAAATTCACTTGTATTACTACTTCATTTTTGAAGTCGTCTCTGCGAAAAGCATCAGTGAATTTTAGTGTGACCGGGTCGGTCCAGCCGCCAGTAGCATGGTTTTCAGTCGCGTGCTTTACCGGTGTGGTAGCAATGAATCCATCTCCTGGGCAGAGTGCTTTATATTCATCTACTTTGCCGGTGGTGTAGATGTAATAGTGCAGTTGCACCCAGTACTTAGCGGTAGCGATAGCCCCGTCGTCACTGTTGACAGTGATCAGTTCTGGTTTGGGTGGCGGGGGAGTAGCTAAGGCTTGCTTTTTAGCCTCCACCAGTTCTGGCGTCATGATGAGCGTTGGGCTAGCAGTCGCTGTGGGCGTACCAGTGCCCTGGGGTGTGGCGGTTGCGGTAGGCGTGCCACTGCCCTTGGCTGTGGCGCTTGGTGTCTTGGCGCGTGCACCGGCTGTGACGGCGGCCTTGCCGCTACCAGCACTGCTTGAACCGCTTAGCTTCTGGCTGTCGCTACACCCAGTCAAGCCTGAACAGGCCAGCAGGGTTAAGGCCAGTGCTGCTTGCAAATACTGTTTATTTGTTGAGGCCCCCATTGTGTTCCCCCATGGTTTATCTACACTGATGAAGCTTTAAGGGAGTGTTGGGGAAGTATTACAAAGCATGGTACATAACACTCCATACTGTTGGAGCGCTATACACTGTGTTTAGTAATGCATAACATTCTAAATCTGCAGGCTAGATCTCGCAGGCAAATCAAAAAACCTGCACTAATGTGTCTTGTGTCACCTGAGAAACTGAGAAAAATTGCCGCCGGCCCTTTGATGAACCTCTGTCGGTCTGCATGTTTCGGTCTACATGTCATCTTTAGTACTAGGTTTGCTGTCAGCTTTTGCGGAGCCCCTATGCTCCTGTAAACCAAGCCCCGATTTTCCTGCCAACCAAACCCCTGCACTCTCGCTCGCCAATCCCTCCACTCGGTTTTCTGGTCTATCCCTAATATTGAATCGGGTAGAGAGCTAATCGGTTAGGGGATAGCCGGTTAGAGATACACTCAATGACGGCGTCAGCACAGCTCCTCTAGAGGGATGGGTAGACTTTTGGGTGCGTGTTATCTAACTGTCTTCATGAAACTGTGATCTTAGAAATAAAAGAAAGCCGTAAAAGTAGATAACTGAGATATGTAAGATAGGGGGAGCTTATCAACACTGCTTACATTGAGGTTTAAATGGAGCACTATCAACAGGTTGAAGTACACTGCGGTCCACTTGTTGTCACCTTGCACTACATGCCGGCAACTAGTCGAGTAATGTCTAGGGCTGACCTAGGACTGGTTGCAAGTGTGGAACTAAGTAAAGCTGATGGTAGTGAAATAGATGCATTAGATGCTAAAGTATCAGTTTGTGCCAAGTTTCAAGGTAAGCAGTTATTTACGCCAATTGTTATAACGAAAAAGATCTCTGAACGTGCTCAGCAATGGGATTTACGTTCTAAATCCCATGTAAATCCTGATGCTTTAGACGTGCTACCTGAGCAGCGCGAAGGTGCCTTGGTAGTTACCGTTGAATCCTTGGGTAGGAGTGTTAGCGAAGAGTTCCCGCTTAAAATCCTGGCCAACACAGAATTTTTGCTACTACCCGAGCTTTGGGGCATGCTTGCCAGCTATGTGCAAACTCAAGACCCGGCTCTACAGCTATTGCGTGAACAAGTACATGAACTACTAGATACGCAACCAGCAAGTTCAGGGCGTCAAGAACTGAAAAATTTAGCTGAAGCCTGTTATCGAGTGCTTGGCCAATTTGAATTTCAACCAGATCACAGTGTTAACTCAACAGCAGCAACAATCATTTCGATTACTGCTGGAGAAGAAACTTGGCAAGTGCCAGTAGTGCGTCTGCGAACTTCAGGTGAGGTTTTGCGACAAGGTACGGCCACGGCCTCGGAACTAGTCCTGTTATATTCAGCTCTAGCCGCAGCTTGCCGACTAAAACCGGTATTAGTTATAGCGCGCGGTAGACTACTAGCTGCAGTAAACCTAGAACGCCCCTTAAATTCTGCAGTAGTGCAAGGCGAAATGAAGTCGCAGAATTATCTGCGCGGTAAAAAATTATTGGTCTTTGATCCGGTACAGGCACTTAATCGAGTACCTTTTGAAAAAGCCGTTGCGGAGGCTGAAAAATATTTTGAGTTAGCACAGGGACTGGTAGATGTACGCTCGCAGCTTGCAAACCATATTACAGAGTTACCTATCAATGAATCTATAGAGGGCTTCAATGCTGAGGAAATTGTGGCCAGTAATTGCGCTCTGCCTAACGGCGACGACGTAGCTGAAGTAGCTCACGAGGCTGCGGTTCTGGCTGATGATAGTAGTGGAGAACTGGGGCAAATCGCTGAAAATATTGAAGTTCTAGAGCAAATTGAAGTCCTAGAGCCAAAGGTAGATAGCCCGGCTGAGCCACCTCAGCGAGTACAAGACTGGCAGCGGCGACTGCTAGATCTAAAACTAACTAACCCTTTGCTAAGCCTTAAAACTAACGCCTATAAATTAGAGCTACGCCAAGGCATGCTAGCTGAACTAAAACAGTTAATTCTTGACGGCCATAGCCTGACATTAAAAGACATGAAAAAGATTGACCCAATTGACCGGGCCAAAGGAATTAAGGACGCCACACAGCTAGCAGATCGTGTTCTTTATAACAAACTATCAGATCAGCGTGAGGTTCACATTGACACTAATCGCTCTACCTACGTTAATGGTTTAGATAAGCTAAGAAAAAAATCTCTGACACTGGCTGAAGAAACCGGCAACGCTAACCTATACCTAAGCTTAGGGGAACTAACCTACACTAAGGCAGGTAAAACTAACAAAGCTCCACTATTTTTAGTGCCAGTTAAGCTAAGTCGATCATCTAAAATAGCTCCCTTCGAAATCAAATGCGATGGCGAAGATGAAATAATTCCTAACTATTGCCTATCGGAATGGCTGAAAAAAGAATATGGCTTAACGTTAGCTACGCTTAATGAGCTACCTGAAGATAGCCGTAAGATAGACATTTTACAGATGTTTACGGCGATAAGCCGCGAGCTAGTAGATGCGCGCATTGAGGTGAAAGTGTCGCAGACTGCATACTTGTTCAATGCCAACTTCTCTACCTTTAACATGTGGAAAGATATGGGTGAATATTGGGAAAAGTTTATGGCTTCTCCAGTGTTTGCCCATATAGCCACCAGTTCTGGACGCGCTTTCCTAGACCCCAATGGGGATAGTGATATAAGCGCTCTCAAAGCCGATGAAACTGAAAATATTTTGCCAATTCCCGCCGATGGCTCACAGCTACAAGCAGTAGTAGCTGCCACAAGCGGCCGCAGTTTTGTGCTGCAAGGCCCGCCTGGAACTGGGAAAAGCCAGACCATCACTAACCTAATTGCCGCCAACCTATTGGCTGGCAAAAAGGTGCTATTTGTAGCAGAAAAACAGGCAGCGCTAGACGTTGTCAAGGTCCGTTTAGAAGATATAGGTTTAAGTAAATTCGTGCTAGATATGCACGGAACTGATAATGTTAGCAAAGCTGTACGCAATCAAATTAAAACTTCCATTGATGCTAAACACAGCTATGAGCCTGAACGCTGGCAGTTACGTAAGACAAGGCTAGTTAGGAATATAGAGGCATTACAAAAATACTCAACGGCAATCCGCACCCCGAACAAACTTAATAAATCGCTTTGGGGAGCATTAACACTAAGTGAAGATATTAAGCGTAATGATGACGTAAAATTTATCTCCCTGCCAAGCGGTTATGCCCAAAATCCAAGCCCTAGCCCGGACGAGCTTGAAGGCTTAGTAAAGGAGGTGGCTAAAAACTGGGTTGAGCCTGAGCTACTAACCAGATGGGAGGGCTTTGACCTAAGTGGCTCGCTAGATAGCCTTAAAGAAGCTGCCTTAAATCTATCCGCTGCTTGTGCCGAGCTATCAGAAACTAGCGCATTTGAGCAGCTCATCTGCAGTGAACTAAGCGCAGCTAAGACCAGTGAAGACCTAGATTCATTCCTGGCTGTTAACCAAAAACAGTTACTTAGCCGCCCTCAACGCGAAGAAGTTGAAGATACGCTGGCGCTAATTAAAACAGTGGTAAGTCAGGCTCACTCCCTTAAAGACCTACTTGAAGGCCTGCTAGCTGCTTACTCGCAAGCTTTTATTGAAGTTGGTGATCTTGACCAGCTAGAACAAGCCGCCGCCCAGGCTAGAAGCTGGAAGCTGGGTAGGCGCGCACGTCGTCGCCACTTTGCCTCCATACTGGCAGGCGCCCTGCAAGCCGAACTCGCAGTAACTGCGCAAAAAAAGCTTGTCAAAACTTACCGGCCTAAAAAAGTTATGGAGTCAGTAGGGCAAATGCGTGCCTTACGCATCCAGATGGCCTATATCCTTAACCAACTCGATCAGCTACCTGAGCTAAAAAAGCACCTGATGCTTTGGGATAACGATTTTGTGCAGCATCTGGAAGATTTCCAGGCCTCACTAGAACTACAAGAAAAGCTACCGATTTGGTTGTGGGATGTGGGTGAACTAGCTGAGCTAAGGCAAGCACTTAGGCAGCTAGAGTCAGCTGAGTGCACCTGGCGTGAGCTAACCCAAGCCCCCGAGTGCAATCTTGGCGGTCAGGAACTAAAAACCCACATTGACCAGTGGATACAGCGCGGCCAGCAGGTAGATCAGGATCTACCCAAACTGCGTCAAGTGGCGCGGCTAAACAAAGCTATCCAAGCTTTAGAAAGCAAAGGTTTAGATGAACTTGCCGGCCACCTCAAACATCAGCAGTTAACCCCAGCCCAAGTAGAGGCTTCTTTACAGCTGGCCCTGTGTGCTCAGTCAATTGAGGAGCGACTGGCGGCTTTTGAGCTAGATAATTTCGACGCCGTCGCGCAGCAGGGGCTAACGCAAAACACCAATGAAAACTGGCAGCAGGTACGCGATATGTACCGCCAAGTTTTACCCGCCAAACTGTTTGAGGCCAGAGGCTGGACTAACCAGCCAGACCAAGCCACGCAGCAGCTACGTATGCGGCTTGACGCTAAACGTAACTCAGCTTCTATCCGCACCCTGTTTTCTAAATACGGCCAGCAAATTTTAAACGCTACCCCGTGTGTAATGGCCTCGCCTGCCAGCCTGGCTACTCACATTGAACCAGGTGCGGTTATGTTTGACCTGGTGGTTTTTGATGAAGCCTCACAGGTGACCGTGCCTCAAGCTATGGGAGCGATTGGCCGCGCTAAAGCCGCAGTAATTGTGGGGGATAACAAGCAGATGCCTCCCACTAACTTCTTTGCTGCCAACCAGGATGATGACATGGATGAAGATGGTGAAACCATTAACGATCTAGAGTCGATTCTGGACGAAGCCATGGAAGTGCGCCTGCCAAACCTAATGCTGACCTGGCATTACCGCTCTCAGGCAGAATCTTTGATCGCTTTTTCAAACCAGCACTACTACTCCAATGAGCTAGCCACCCTACCTGCCGCTGGGCAGATGCCGGGCACAGGCATCTTCTGGCGCCGGGTCAATGGTCACTTCATGCGTAAAGCAGACCCCAACTACCAAGAAAATAAGCTAAACACTAATGAAGTGGAAGCTAAGGCGATTGTTGAGGAAATTTCGCGGCGCCTAAACGATCCGCTTACTAAGGATCAAAGCCTAGGCGTAGTAACTATGAATGCCAAGCAGATGGATTTAATAACCACTTTGCTTGAAGAAAGTGATGATCCTTTAATTGCCGAACGCATGCCAGGGGAGGGGGTGGCTCCAGATAAAACTATTTTCGTTAAGAATCTAGAAAACGTGCAGGGTGATGAGCGTGACGTAATTTTAATGAGTGTGGGTTTTTCAAAGACTTTGCTAAATGATCGTCTGCCGCTTAATTTTGGGCCTCTTAACCGTCAAGGTGGTCAGCGACGGTTGAATGTAGCCGTAACGCGTGCGCGCACCGCTGTGGTGGTATTTGCTTCATTTGACCCTGAAGACATGCAGCTAACTAAAAACTCTGCCCAGGGTTTGCAAGATTTACGTGACTATTTGCTGCTGGCCAGGGATGGGGTTAAATTAAATGGCTCAACGCACGCCGATAGGCAGGAAATTCTACTTCGTGATCTTTTAGCTAAGGCTTTGCGTAAGCTAGGCTGGGAAGTGGAAAGTGATTATGGGTTAAGCGCCTATAAGGTTGATATTGCGCTGCGTAAACCGGGCCAGGAAAACTGGCAGTTTGCCTTGATTATGGACAGCCAGCGTTGGGCTAATTTGGCTACAGTCACTGACCGGGAACTGACGCCGCTATTTTTGGAGCAAAAGCTTGGTTGGATCCAAACTATTCGCGTCTACACTCCGCAGCTAACTGAGGGTATTGGACAATATGCTGATGCTTTAACTAGTCACCTGGAGAAAAAGTTGAAGGGCGACTGAGAGGGAGACTGCTTGTAGGATTAGGTTTTATGGTCGACGCCGTCCCTGACACTGCCCTCGACGGCGCCTGGGACGACGCCGCTGCCCACGTCGACGCCGTCGCCCCTAGTGTCCCCAACGCTTGAGGGGTGACTAAAGGACTATGCCTCCTGGCATAGCCCCGCCGTTTCCTTAAGCTAACAAGGGCATAAAAAGACTGCTCCGGCAGATCCTAAACGGAACGTGCCGGAGCGGTCTTGGCAGCTGCCCCTAGACAGTGACTAGTAACTGTCTGGGGGGTGGTGGCGCCTAGTCAACCAGTGGTTTACAGATCGTAGTAGAGCTGGAACTCAAGCGGGTGGGGCAGGGCGCGCAGCGGCTGAATTTCGTTGTCGCGCTTGTACTTGATCCAGGTTTCGATCAGGTCTGGGGTGAATACGTCACCTTCGGTGAGGAAGTCGTAGTCAGCTTCCAGGGCGTCTAGGGCCTGGTCCAAAGAGTAGGGCAGCTTTTCAATGTCGAAGTACTCTTCGGGGCTGAGCTCGTAGAGGTCCTTGTCGATAGGTTCGCGCGGCTCAATACGGTTACGGATACCGTCAATGCCAGCCATTAGTACTGCAGCAAAGCACAGGTAGGGGTTAGCCGAAGGGTCAGGCACGCGGTACTCGATGCGCTTGGCCTTGGGGGAGGTGCCGGTGACCGGGATGCGGATGCAGGCAGAACGGTTACGGGCCGAGTAAACCAGGTTGACCGGGGCTTCAAAGCCTGGAACTAGGCGGCGGAAAGAGTTAACCGAGGGGTTGGTGAAGGCCAGTAGCGCCGGAGCGTGCTCCAAAATACCGCCAATGTACCAGCGGGCTAGGTCAGAAAGCTGGCCGTAGCCGCGCTCGTCGAAGAACAGCGGCTTGCCGTCCTTCCAAAGTGAGTGGTGGCAGTGCATACCAGAGCCGTTGTCTCCGGCTAGGGGCTTGGGCATGAAGGTGGCGGTCTTGCCAGCCTGCCAGGCGGCGTTCTTGATGACATACTTGAACTTCATCATGTCGTCACCGGCGGCAAGCAGGGAGTTGAAACGGTAGTTGATTTCCTGCTGACCACCAGAGCCTACCTCGTGGTGAGCGCGTTCAATGTCTAGGCCAACTTCCTGACAGTAGCGCACCATTTCGTCACGTAGATCTGCGTTTTGGTCGTTGGGGGAGACGGGGAAGTAGCCGCCTTTAAGTGCGGTCTTGTAACCCAGGTTGCCGCCTTCTTCATCGCGGCCGGTGGCCCAGTGACCTTCAGAGGAGTCAAGCTGGTAGAAGGTGTGCTCGGGGCTGACCTGGTAGCGGATGGAATCTAGCAGGTAGAACTCGGCTTCGGCACCGATGTAGCAGGTGTCAGCAATGCCGGTGGAGCGCAGGTAGGCCTCAGCCTTAGCGGCAACAGAGCGCGGGTCACGGGAGAAAGACTCGTCAGTGAAGGGGTCAACTACGCGGAAGTTAACGATTAGTGTCTTGGCGTCCCGGAAGGGGTCTAGGTAAGCGGTTGATAGGTCAGGCATTAGCTTCATGTCTGACTTTTCAATGGAGGTAAAGCCACGGATGGAAGAACCATCAAACATCACGCCGGCCTCTAGCGCATCGCCTAAAGTGTGGGCGGGGATAGTGAAGTGCTGCATCACCCCCGGCAAGTCACAGAAGCGAACGTCAATGAACTCAACGCCCTCTGATTTAATGTATTCCTCTGCCTGGCGCGCATCCGCGAACATATGTTCCTCTTAAGTAGCCTAGGGAATGGGCAGTCGCTATTTGCGACATAAACACTTTAACCGCTACAAGTGACGAAACTATAGAGGCAATGTAAACAGTTTGTTTCATACAAAGTGGTTCTTAGCCTAAAAACCGCTGCTCGGGACGAAAATCCTAGCTGCTGGGGTAGTCAGATTAGGGATAAAAGTAGCCGCTGACCTTGCGGCCAGCGGCTGGGTGTCTAAAGCGAGTGTAGATTTAGCGTCCGCGTAGAGCACGGCGGTTAATGCGGGCTTTACGCGGGTCCATTCCCTTGGGGATGGGTAGGCCGTTAGAACCAATGGTGCTAAGACGCTGGGAAACGCGAGTAATTTCGGCGCTGGTGAGGTATTGGGGCTTGGTGGGTAGTTTGCGCAGGCGCTTGGTTAGTTCGATTAGGCGGACCTGGCCGTCTTCAGTGCCTACCTCAAGAGCGTGTACCGGAACGTTGGGAACCACGCGGTTAACTTTGCGGGTTTCCTCATTGATGATCTTGCCAGCGCGAGAGTGAGGAGCCTCAACGATTAGCACCACACCGGGGCGGCCAACCATACGCCAAACCACGTCGCGGTTTTTCTGGTTGATGAACACCGGGTTTTCTTCCAGGGTCCATCCACGCGGCAGCTGGTCAAGCACGGCTTTGGCGGCACCGGGCATGCCTTCGATCTGGCTGTAGGAGGCGCGCCTGACGGTCCATGACAAAATCATTAGGTCGATGGAGGCGATAACCAAAAGGGCCATCAAAATCCAGTACCATACCGGCTGGCCACTGGCCATAGAAATAGCTACGGCTAGGGCTAGGAAGGCCACTAACACACCCAGCATTGCCCAACCTACCCAGGGGTAGGTGCGCTTTGAAATTGTGTAGGCGTCCTTCAGGTTTCGGGCGAAGGTACGGATGCGCGCCAGGCGCTTCTTCTTAGTAGCTGGGGTTTTCTCACTCACATATATAAGGATAAACGATTTGGTGCTTTAACCAATAAAAACGTCCTTTAGCTAGCTAATCCTTGGTGGGCTAGTAGTGAGCTGGCCTCTTGCATGGTGGTAACCGGCTTGGCCAGGTCACTTAGGTGCTCCGGGATAGGCCAGCCGCGTTTAAGCATGGCCCGCCCCCATAGCAGCCCGGCGCGGTAGGAAGAGCGCACCATGGGGCCGCTCATAACTGCCGCAAAGCCCATCTGCTCAGCTAATTTAGCTAGGGCCACGAATTCTTGGGGTTTAACCCATCGGTCAATGGGGTGGTGTAGGCGTGAGGGGCGTAGATATTGCGTGATGGTTAGGATGTCACAGCCGGCATCTACCAGGTCAGCTAGGGCATCTTCAATCTCGTCGGGCTGCTCACCCATACCTAAAATCAGGTTGGATTTGGTTACCAGCCCAGCCTCGTGGGCGCGGGTGATTACCTCCAGTGATCCCTCATAGGAGAAAGCGGGACGAATTTGTTTAATGATGCGAGGCACGGTTTCTAGGTTGTGGCCTAAAACTTCTGGGCGTGAGGAGAAAACCTCGTCCAAATGCTTGGGGTTTACCCGAAAATCAGGGATTAGTAGCTCCACCCCGGTGCCGGGGGATTGGGCACGGATCTGGCGGGCAGTTTCGGCGTAAAGCCAGGCCCCGCCGTCGTCCAAGTCATCGCGGGCAACCCCGGTGACGGTGGCGTAACGTAGCTGCATGTCGGCCACAGACGCCCCCACCCGGGCGGGTTCTTCACGGTCGAAAGTGCCTGGGCGGCCGGTAGCGATATCGCAAAAGTCGCAGCGGCGTGTGCAAACCCCGCCACCTACCAGGAAGGTGGCTTCGCGGTCATTCCAGCATTCATAAACGTTAGGGCAGTTAGCTTCAGCGCAAACAGTGTGCAGCTTCTTTTCACGCACAAGTTTGCGTACGTCTTTATAAGTGTCGCCCACAACCGCCTTGGTACGGATCCAGGAAGGCTTTTTTTCGATAGGAACCTGAGCGTTGCGTGCTTCTACGCGCAGCAGCCTGCGTCCTGCCGGATTTACTGGGTTGGTCACGAATCTTCCTTTACGTCCGGTTTAGCCGTAACAACTATTTTAGGACTTTTTTCCCTGGCGGGATTGTGGTTTATAGTGATTTTGGATCCGCTAGTGGGCTCAGGTGTTCTTCCAGGTAGGGGCGTAGTTGGTTGGCAACCGCGCTAACGGACCAATTTCCAGGCAACTCAGCGGCCAGTGAGGTAACTCCGGCGTCACTAATGCCGCAGGGAATGATCCGCTCTAGGCTAAAAGCTGCCAGGTTTGGGTTCACGTTTAAACCAATGCCGTGCATGGTTACCCCACGTGTAACTCGTACCCCGAGGGCGCAAATTTTACGTTCTGGGCGTTTATCTTCAGCTGGCAGCCACACTCCTGAGCGCTGGGGTACTCGGATAGTTGCTAGCCCCAGGGAGTCTAAATACTGCATGACGGCGCCCTCTAAGGCACGCACATACTCAATAACATCTAGGTGGGCTAGCTTTATTAGGGGGTAAACCGTCAGCTGCCCAGGGCCATGCCAGGTGGTTTTTCCCCCACGGTCAACGTCAATAACCTCTACGCCGTCAACCAGGTCACTATTGGGGCGCTCCCAGGTGTGAGTGCGTTTACCCACGGTGTAAACCGGTTCATGTTCAACCCAGATTATGGTTGATTTTCGCTGCCCAGAGGCGATTTGCGTGACATAATCGTGTTGGAGCTGCCAACCTTGACGGTAGGGGATTAATCCCGTAGTCACAACCTGCTCCACATCCGTAACTTTATTACAAGCTGACCCAAGCTTTGATACCGTTTCTTAACAGCGGATAAAATTCAAGCAGTTGTTACGTTAAAGGAAACCATGTTTAAGCGACGCTCTCCTTCACAACCCGTAAAGACGGGGATCAAGGTTCCCAGGGCGGGTGCCTTGTGGGATGAGCGCGCCACTAAGGCCCTACAAAAGCAGGGCTTCACTATTGGTGGCACTTTGGGCGGCGAAAACGGGTTAGTGCCGCGCCGCTGCCTGGACCGTAACGGTCGCCATGTGGTTATCCGTATATGTAAACGTGGTGACGACGCCGAGATTAAAGCCCGCCGTCTGCTGCCGGTAAGCCACCACGGTATTGAAGATGTTATTGAAATCCGCCAGGCTGGCCCTGAAAAGGTAGCTATTGTCAGCCGCTGGGTTGAAGCCACTAACCTGGCAGTCATTTTGGCTGGTGGGCGCGCCCTGGAGACGGGGGAGTTGGCTACACTACTGGATCAGGCGGCCACAGCCCTGGCTTATTTGCATGAAAACCGACTGGTGCACGGCGATATTTCGCCCGCCAATATTTTGGTGTTGCCTGATGGCTCTGTGAAGCTTATTGATTTACTCACCGCTTACGGGCAGCTTGGTACACGCCGCTATACCCCACCTGAGGGCGAGTATGGTGGTCACAGCGCCGCCGGTGATGTTTATTCGCTGGGCGTGGTGTTGCAGGAGGCCGCTGGTGATTATCCACCGCCGCGACTAAATGTAATTACTTCTTTGATGTGCCGCACTGATCCGGCTGAGCGTATTAATGCCCGCACGGCGGCAGCTAGGGCCGCTGAGCTGGGGGCGCCGCAACCAATCAGACGAGGTAACGCTGATGGACTGGTGGCTAATGAGCTGCGTGATAGGGCGGTGCGCGAACCTACCCGCTATTTGCCACGCGCAATGGAAAGCAGAAAGCGGTATTTTAGTTTCATCACCTTAGCAGTGGTGGCGGCTTTAGCTGTGGGGGTTGGGGTTTGGCTACCTCATTCAGGTTGGCTGGATTCTAAACCTGTCCCGGTGGCTAGCGCCTCGGCCACACTGGATGCGGACACTGACCCTAGAGTGGCATTGCAGTCTTTAGCTACCCAACGAGACCAGGCCATTATGGAGCTTGACGATAAGAAGATGGCTGATGTTAGCGAGCCGGATTCCACTGTAGCCAAGGATGACGCTAACCTAATGCGCCAGCTCAAAGCTAAAAACATTAAAATTACGGGGTTGAAAACAACCCTGGATGATTTTACAGCTGTGGCTGTTCCTGAACATTTGGCTTCTAAGTATCCTGGCGCCCAGGCTTGGCGGGCACGGGTGACACAAAGTGCCACTACGCGCACTGAAAATGGTCAGTCACGTCGGGTGGAGGCTTCAGAGCCGAAGTATCAAACTTTCGTGTTGGTTTCTTCGCCTTGGCGTCTGGTGGAGGTTTACTAACCCATCAGCTAGATGTCACCTAGGCACAGGCTTTTATTCGCCCCCTGGCGCGATCTATTTCTATCCATATTCAAGACGACGCCGCCTGGCTTAGTGCCCCGCTATCTTTCCAACTGCGTATTGATGCGCCCAAGCTGGCTAGTAGCGCGGGGCTTAGTGAGTAGCGAATATATAGCGCCCTGGAGTAATAACGTAGGGCAGCGGCTTCATAAAAGGGGGGCTTGCAGCATTAGCTGCAAGCCCCCCTAGAAACTGTTGGTTACAGTCCCTTGTTTTACAGTCCCAGCTCGCCGGCGAAGTCGCCCTCTTCCAGGCGCTTCTTGACGGTCATCAGGTAACGGGCAGCGTCAGCGCCGTCAACCAGGCGGTGGTCGTAGGACAGAGCCAGGTAGCACACCGAGCGGATACCGATGGTTTCGTTGCCATCAGCGTCACGCACCACGCGCGGCTGCTTGGTGATTGCCCCCAGGCCCAAAATAGCTACTTCAGGTTGGTTGATGATGGGGGTGTCAAACAGGGCGCCACCGCTACCAGTGTTGGTAATGGTGAAGGTGGCGCCGCTCAGCTCCTGCGGGTTGACCTGGTTGCCGCGGGTGCGGGCAGCGAGGTCGTTAATACGCTTAGCCAGACCCGGAATGTTCAGGTCACCAGCGTTCTTAACCACCGGAACCAGCAGACCACGCGGGGTGTCTACGGCAATACCGATGTGCTCTACCGCGTGGTAGGTAACTTCCTTGCCGTTGATAGAGGCGTTGAGCTTGGGGTGAGCCTTGAGCGCTTCGGTGGCCGCCTGCACGAAGAAGGGCAGGAAAGTCAGCTTAGTGCCGTTAGCAGCCAGGAAGGCGTTCTTGGCGCGAGCACGCAGCGAAGCGATCCGGGTTACGTCAACTTCCACCACAGTGGTCAGCTGGGCAGAGGTCTGCAGGGACTCGAGCATGCGGGTGGAGATGACCTGACGCAGGCGGCTCATCTTCTCAGTCTTGCCACGCAAGGTGGTGTCCACAGCCGGCTTAGCAGCTGCCGGGGCAGGCGCAGCTGGAGCTGCAGGCGCCGCCGGAGCCTGGACGGCAGCCTTAGCGGCGGCTTCCTGAGCAGCCTTCTCAGCGGCGATCTGGGCAGCCTTAGCTTCCACATCTTCCTTACGGATGCGTCCACCAACCCCAGAACCGGTGACAGTGCTTAGGTCTACACCCTTTTCGCGCGCCAGCTTACGTACCAGCGGGGTTACGTAAGCAGAGTTAGTGACAACGCTAGGTGCTGGCTCAGCTACTGCAGCGGGAGCGGGCTCAGTTGCCACAGCAGGTGCCGGAGCTACCGGGGCGGGAGCAGCGGCAGGCGCAACCGGAGTTACCGGAGCAGGTACAGCCGGAGCGGGAGCCGGGGTGGGCTCTGCTGCTACAGGTGCCGGGGCCGGAGTAGCGCCAGGGGCGCCAATGATGGCAATGGGGGTGCCAACATCTACGGTCTCGTCCTCAGGAACCAGCAGCTTAATAACTACACCAGAGACAGGGGAGGGCACGTCGGTGTCTACCTTGTCGGTGGCTACCGATACCAGCGGCTCGTCAGCCTCAATGGTGTCGCCAACAGCCTTGTACCAAGAAGAAACGGTGCCTTCAGTGACCGATTCACCCAGAGCCGGCATGGTTACCTCAGTGCCAGCGGTGTCGTCGCTGGGGGCCGGGGTGGCCGGTGCAGCCGGAGCTGGGGTGGGCTCTGCTGCTACAGGAGCCGGGGCAGGAGCCGGCTCGGCTACGGGTGCCGGCGTAGCTTCAGCGGCGCCACCTAGGCCAGAGCCGTCACCAATAATGGCGATGACAGTGCCTACGTCAACGGTCTCATCTTCAGGAACCAGGATCTGCTCAACTACACCAGAGACAGGGGAGGGCACGTCAGTGTCTACCTTGTCGGTGGCTACCGATACCAGCGGTTCATCGGCTTCGACGCGCTCGCCAACAGCCTTGTACCAAGAAGAAACAGTGCCTTCAGTTACAGATTCGCCCAGGGCGGGCATTTCAACGGAATGTGACATGGTCTTACTATCTACCTATCTCAGCCGTGGTTGTGTAAGGGCTTGCCGGCAAGTGCCATTGCGGCCTCACCGAGAGTCTCGTTTTGAGTGGGGTGGGCATGTACCAGGGCGGCGACGTCGTCGGCGTAAGCCTCCCAGGTAACCATAAGTTGGCCTTCACCTACCTGCTCACCCATGCGGGCGCCGATGGCGTGGAAGCCCACGATGGGGCCATCCTTGAGGGCTACCAGCTTGACGAAGCCCTGGGTGCCTAGGATCTGGCTCTTAGCGTTACCGGCTACGTTGAACTCACTGGTGACGACGGCGTCCGTGCCGTACTTGTCTTTAGCCTTGGCTTCGCTTAGACCCACCGAGGCAATCTCAGGCTCGCAGAAAGTCACCTTAGGTACCAGGTTGTCATCAACCGGGCGGGTTTCTAGGCCAGCAATGGTTTCAGCGACCTGAATACCCTGGGCAAAGCCACGGTGAGCTAGCTGTACGCCGGGGACAATGTCGCCCACAGCCCACACGCCAGGGACATTAGTACGGCAGTAGGCGTCGGTGAGCACAAAGCCGCGCTCCATCTTTACGCCCACCTGCTCAAAGCCCATGTTTTCGGTGACCGGGCCACGGCCGACGGCGATCAGCAGCACCTCAGCCTCGTATACGCCCCCATCACGGGTGAATACCTTTACGCCGGTGGCGGTGCGCTCAACGCGCTCAAACATGGTGGAAGTCTTGAAAGCAATTTTGCGCTTACGGAAGGCGCGCTCAAGCTGCTTAGAGATAGCTTCATCCTCATTGGGAACCAGGTGGGGCAGGCCCTCAATAATGGTGACCTGACTGCCTAGGCTGGTCCAAGCTGAAGCGAACTCAACACCAATAACACCACCGCCCAAAATAATGGCGCTGGCAGGTACGTGATCTAGTTCCAGAGCCTGCTCACTGGTGATAACCGGGTAGGAAATCTCCTGGCCGATAGTTTTAGAGGTAGAACCGGTAGCCAAAACCACGTTCTTACCACGGTATAGACGCCCGTCAACCTCGACAGTGTCAGCGGCAACTAGGCGTCCCCAACCGGAGACGTACTCAATGCCACGTGAGGCAATTAGGCCCTGCAGGCCCTTATACATACGGTTAATAATGCCGTCTTTGTAGGCCTTAACTTTAGGCATATCAATCCCCGTTAGCTGGGCGTTAATACCCAGAGCGGGAGCCTCACGCAAAGAATCTACAGTTTCAGCGGCATGTAGTACTGCCTTAGTGGGCACGCAGCCTCGGTGCAAGCAGGTGCCGCCAACCTTATCGGCTTCGATAAGGGCAACCTTGAGGCCAAGCTGGGCGCCACGTAGGGCGGCAGCGTAGCCACCTGAACCAGCGCCAAGGATAACCAAGTCGTACACGGTGTCAGTCACGAAATGCTCCTCGCATTATGGGGGTCCGTCCCAACTGGGGCGGTAGGTGCATAACCCAATTGTCTCATTGTTTAACAACGAGGTGTGCCAAAATGCCCGGCTGATCGGGACTACAGTCCCGATCAGCCGGTGATAGTGGTCACGACATGTCGGTATTTATGTCGTTGTCTTAGGCTTTGGCCTCAATGAAGGCCAGCATGGTGCGTACACCCGCGCCGGTACCGCCAGGCAGGTTGTAACCCCAGGCGGCGCCGTCGTTATAAGCCGGGCCGGCCACATCCAGGTGAGCCCAAGGGGTGTCAGCCACAAATTCCTTAAGGAACAAACCAGCCTTAAGCATGCCGCCGGCGCGGTTACCCATAGTGGCGTTGGTCAGGTCAGCAAAAGGAGTGTCATACTCGGCCGCCATGTATTCGGGCAGCGGCATGGGCCAGAAGTCCTCGCCAGCTACCTTGGCGGCTTCAACCACCTCAGTACGGGTGCTCTCGCAGCCCATCACACCTGAGGTGCGGTTACCTAGCGCCACAATCTGGGCCCCGGTTAGGGTAGCAATGTCGAGCACGGCGTCAGGGTTTTCAGTTACAGCCTTCGCCAGCGCATCGGCCATAACCAGGCGGCCCTCGGCGTCTGTGTTGGTGACCTCAACCGTCTTGCCATTGAACATGGTGATTACGTCGCTAGGGCGAGTGGCGTCGTTAGCAGGCAGGTTTTCAGCCAGGGCCAACCAGCCAGTTACGTGCACATCCACACCCAAGCTGGCGGCAGCAATTACAGTACCCAGCACTGCAGCGGCACCAGCCATATCCGACTTCATCTCAGGCATGGAGGAAGCGGGCTTAATAGACAGACCACCAGAGTCGAAGGTGATGCCCTTACCAATCAGAGCCACGTGGGACTTAGCGGACTTGGGGTGGTAGTCCAGCCTCACTAGACGCGGGGGGTGAATAGATCCCTTACCAACCCCGATAATGCCGCCAAAACCTTCCTTAACCAGCTGCTTTTCTTCCCACACCTGGTAGTCAACCGGCAGCTGCTTCACTGCCTGCTTGGCAAAGTTAGCGAAATCAGCAGGAACGAGCTTGTTGGGCGGGTCGTTGACCAGGTCGCGGGCAATGTTGACGCCGTTAACTACCTTCTGGGCGCGCTCAATTTCTTCAGGGCAGGCGCCTAGAACGTAAATCTTGGCTACCGGCTCAGGTGAGGCAGGGATGCGTCGAGCCCACACATAAGCTCCCAGCAGGGCGCCTTCAGCTACCGCTACACTGTCCTGGGCGGTGGGGGTGGGGAAAGCAATAGCAGCGCTGTCAGTGCCAGATAGCTCACGGGTAGCGCGGCCAGCTGCGCGGCGCAGAGTTTCCTGGCTCAGCTGCTGCTTACCAACCCCAACTAGCAAAACATTCTTGGCGCTCAGCCCAGAAACAATCCCTGCGGGTAGACGCAGCACCTGATCTAGCGAGGCTTTAAAGCCTAGTTCCTGAGCGGTTTCAGCCAGCGTCTGGGTAGCTGACTGGCCTAGCCCTTCCAAACCCTTGTGTTCGGGCAGGTGTAGTACGACGCCGTCGGCGCCGGCACTCGCCAACAAGATCAAGTTATTTACCTCGACCGTGGTAAGTGCCTCTTTGGAAGCAATTAGTTCACTCATGTCCCTCATGTTACCCGCCCTCTAGGTCTTATGGGCCGTGTGGGCTGCATAGTTGCGTTAGAATTCCTGTTGGTTACAAATGGGAAAGGTATAAACGTGGCTGATACTCAAGAGCGCACCCCAAGTGCCTCACCAGTGCGAACGGTTAAGGATGACCGTCGTACTGCCTATGGCTGGGGCAGGTTAATGGTGGTGCTCTATGCGGCACTGGCGTTAGTTATCTTGATTCCGGTTTTCAATACCACCAACTATGAGCTAGGCACTTACATGGATTGGCTAGCGGTAGTGGTTTACACGGTGATTGCTGTGGCTGTGGCGCACAATGGGCGGCGCATGCGCATTCTAGGTGGGGTGGCTTTGACGGTGGCCACCATCCAGTGCCTGGCGGGTTTCGCTTTCAATGAAGCTACTTATGGGCGCGCCTGGGCTGGTGGCGGGGCAGCTTTAAGCTATGTGCCACTGGTGGCTTGCCTGCTCGGTGCTGTGTGGATGTGGGCTTCAAACCCGCGTCGCATTGTGCAAAACGCTGAGCGCATTACCGACATCAAACGCGAGCTGGCAGAAAAAACCGCCAACTAAACACCAACTGCATGGGTAAAAACCCTGAATAAAGCTGTACTTAAAACTGTCTAGACAGTGACTAGTAACCAACAGTTACAGCTACAAACTAGTAGGGGCGGCTCCTAAAAGGAGCCGCCCCTAAGCATTTGTGCTGCTAAGGCTACTTAAGGTTCAAGATCGCGGGGGAGTAGAGCTTCTCCTCGCGGTGGATACCCCAAACCTGGCAGTAAAAGCTGAGCTCAGCTTCTAAAGCCTTAGTGATGTTTTGAGCCAAGCGGAAACCGTGCTCTTCACCGCGGAAGATTTCCAAGGCTACCGGTAGCCCCTTAGCGTCAACCGCATCAAACATAGATTCAGCCTGGTTTACCGGCACGATCGGGTCTGAGCTACCCTGCAACAGTAGTAGCGGCGCGTTAATCTCATCAACGTGGTTGATAGGAGAACGCTGGGCCACTACCGGATCATCTAGATTCTCATAGCCAATCAGAGTTTGCAGGTAGTGCGCCTCAAACTTAGGCATCTTGCTTTGGGCTAACAGCTTCAAGTCGGCAATGGCGTAGCGGGTGCACACCGCAGAGAACACGTCAGAGGCAGCTACAGCGTTAAGTGCGGTGAAACCACCAGCGCTAGCGCCACGCACAGCAATACGTGCGGGATCTACCAGGCCGCGCTCTACCAGGTACTTGGCGCCGCTGATTACGTCAGCAACATCCACCTCACCCCAGCGGCCATAAATTGCCTTGCGGTAGGAGGTAGAAAAACCGCTAGAACCACGGTAGTTCACGTCCAGGTAGGCAAAACCACGGCTGGTCCAGTACTGCACGTCAAGGTTGTAGGTGGGGTCGGCAACAGTGGTGGGGCCCCCGTGAACATTAACGATCAGCGGGGGGAGCTCCGAGGCGCCTTCCTCGCTTTCAACGATGTTATCGGGGTGGTAGAAGAAGCCGTGTGCTATCTGCTCATCACTGGTAGGCCAGGTTAGGGGATTAGCAAAGGCGATGGAGTGTAGGTCAGGCTCGCTGGCTCCTGAAGAACGCAGCACGGAAACCTTACCGTCAACCACCTCAATGATGGAGGGGCCATTGGTTTCGGTGGCCGCCAAAACCACTACGCGCCCACCATCGCTGGCCACATTACCAACAGGCTGCCAGCCGGTATGCCACTCTTCAAGCTCACCATTAGACAACTTGACAGTGCCCAGGTGCCACACCGCGTTACTGGCCCAAGAGGCGATTAAGTGTTCGCCGTCGAGAACATCGTAAGAGTGCAGCCCTAGCTCCCAAGCCGGACGTGAGAAGGTAGCTTCCATCGGGTGTAGGGCACGTACCCGCAGGTGCTCACCCCAGTCATCGCCGTGCACACCCAAAGGCGGGAAGCCCTCTGTGCGGTAAAGGTTGCGGTAGCCGGACTTGTTGGAGATGAAGCACAGATCTACGTTGTCAGCCCAACGCGGCTCAGAAACAGACACGCCTTCCTCGTCGGCTAGCGTACGCTGGATCCCAATGGTGCCGTCCTCGTTGAGGTTACCTACATGCAAAGTGGAATAAGCCCACGGCATGTAGGGGCTGTTCCAGGTGATCCAGGCCAGGTGTTCGCCGTCGGGGCTGACGGTAGGGGCAGCTACAAAGTCCGCCTCAGCAAAGATGGTTTTTACTTTGGAGTCGTCACGGGCTGCAGAACCATCGAGCGGAATAGCTACCAGGGTGTTTACAGTCTCAGCCCCACGGTGGTCTTCACGTACCGCGTAGACCAGCCCACGGGCGGCGTCGATCTCTAGGTCACCATGACGCATGTCGCCGTAACCGGTCAGCGGCACTAGGCCAGCAATGCGACGCTTTAGATCAAAACGATAGACGCGCCCATCATTGCAGTCACAAACCACAATCACGCCATTGTTAACGGCGTAAGCCTTACCGCCGTACTCGTGCACGCGCGAACGTACATCCACCAGCGAGCCTGAAGGCGCGGGAGGAAGAATTTCACCAATAGAACCGTCGCTGCCACGGCGCAGCAGTACTTGACGCCCACCCCGGTTAGAGCGGCGTTCAACCCAATAGGTGTCCGCGCCATCAATGCGCAGCTGCGACAGGTGCACGGTACGCGAAGTGATTAGCTCCGGCGTCACCGCCGATGGCCAGGTACCGTAAGGTGCTTGTTGAGTCATGGATGCTTCCAATCAACGCTCGAAACCGTTTGCGTAGCTAAAGAGTAACCGGTTTTTAGCCTCTTATACACGTTTCGATAACAAATTATCGCTATGTGAGGCACTTGCCAGGCGTCTGCGTTAAGGCCATGGCGGCACTTAATCTGCTTGGTTTCTATCTGGTCACGGCTAGCATTAGGCCCTAGCTGGTTTGAAGCTTGAGCGATTAGCGTGGAAAATTAGCAGAGGCTTATTGCGTGGTCCCCGCCGCCTGGAACCACCAAGACGGTCAAACGTAAGACGGTCAAGAAAGGGTCGAGACAATTGGGCAAACTTCTGGAGTCGATCAGTAATCCCGATGATCTCAAGGCTCTAGGGGCGCAGCAATTACCTGAGCTAGCCGAGGAAATTCGCCAGTACCTGATCCAATCAGTAGCCCGAACCGGTGGCCACCTAGGCCCCAATTTGGGGGTAGTGGAGCTGACCATTGGTTTGCACCGGGTCTTTGATTCTCCCCACGACACCATAATTTTTGATACTGGGCATCAGTCATATGTGCACAAGCTGCTTACTGGTCGGCAGGATTTTTCCGCTCTGCGGGAGCGTGGGGGGCTCTCGGGATACCCCTCACGCACTGAGTCTGCTCACGACGTTGTTGAGAACTCTCACGCTTCTACCGCACTGTCTTGGGCCGACGGCGTAGCGCGCGCTAAGGCTTTAAAGGGCGCCACCCGCTCTCACGTGGTAGCTGTGATTGGTGACGGGGCCATGACCGGCGGCATGGCTTGGGAAGCCATGAACAACATTGCGGTTTCTCCCGATAAACACCTGGTGATCGTGGTTAACGACAACGGTCGCTCCTATGCTCCTACCATTGGCGGGCTAGCCCATCATTTAGACGCGCTACGAACTTCGGCTGAATATGAGCGCACTTTGGGGCGCATAAAGTCGGTGCTGCTTAGCCAGGGGGCGGCAGGGCGTAAGGCTTTTGGGGCGCTGCATGGGCTTAAGCGGGGGCTTAAGGATCTGGTAGTTCCTGAGGTTATCTTTGAGGATCTGGGCATTAAATACACTGGCCCGGTTGATGGCCATGATTTGCAGGCCCTAGAGGCGGCGCTGCAGCTGGCCCACGACTATGAAGATCCGGTGATTGTTCACGTTAAAACTGAAAAGGGGCGCGGCTATAGCCCGGCTGAGGAGGATGTGGCCGATCGCTTCCATGCGGTTGGCAAGATTCACCCCGAAACTGGCTTGCCGGTAGTGCCTTCACGCTTTGGCTGGACCAAGGTTTTTGCTGAAGAAATCTTGGCTATTGCCCGCGAAAATGACTCGGTGGTGGGTATTACTGCCGCCATGCAGGCCCCGGTGGGTCTAAACCTGCTGTCTGAGGCCTATCCGCAGCGGGTTATTGATGTGGGTATTGCTGAGCAGCATGCACTGACTATGGCGGCCGGTATGGCTTTTGCGGGCATGCACCCGGTGGTGGCTTTGTACGCGACTTTCTTAAACCGTGCCTATGACCAGCTTTTGATGGATGTGGCGATGCACCGCGCACCGGTGACGGTGGTGCTTGATCGAGCTGGTATTACTGGCGCTGATGGGGCTAGCCACAATGGCATGTGGGATATCGCCATGGCTGCCATGATTCCCGGTATGCGTTTGGCGGCTCCTCGTGATGAGGCCACTTTGCGTAGCCAGTTGCGTCAGGCTGTGGCTATCGACGACGGCCCTAGCCTGGTGCGTTACCGTAAGGGCTCTATGCCTGCGCCAATTGAGGCCCTTGAAAGCCTAGAGGGAATGGACTGGCTCTACCGCAGTCACAAGCAGGGGGCTGGTAAGCGTGTGCTACTAGTGGCGGCTGGGGCTATGGCTGAGCCGATGCTAGCGGCAGCGGCGCAGTTAGAGGCTTTGGGATACGCCCCTGATGTGATTGATCCGTGCTGGCTGCTGCCGATTAATCCGGCTCTAGTTGAGCTAACGCGAGGCTATGACCTGGTGGTTAGCGCTGAAGATGGGCTGGTTGATGGTGGTTTTGGCTCTGCGCTGCGCGATCAGATGGAGCTGGCTAAACTTTTTGTTCCCACGGTACGTATTGGTATTGCTAAACAGTTCCTAAGCACCGCTACTCGCGAGCAGTTAATGGCTGATATGGGCATGGATACCAGTGGGATTGTGGAGCGGGTGCAGGCTTTTTTCGAGCAGTGAAAGCCTAGTCATAACCCACCTTCCTATGGGACCATAGTCCTTGCGTGACCTAGGGAACCCTACTTAAAACGCTGCAATTATGCGCCTGTCCGGTAGGACTAACGTTTGCTTGTGAGGGACCTAACGCCACTTTTAGGGCTTAACTTAGACAGAAGTTAAGCAGAAAGACTTAGAGTTAAGGAGACGGCGCGAAGGAGTCGCTGTCTCGCCCACAGGACGATGAACCACCAATGTCGGGCGGCTGACGCCGACCGAACAGGAGGATTTGGATGACTACAGAGGCAGTGGCAAACGCCACGCAGGTGCCTGAAGCTTGGCAGGGTTTCAACCTTGGCAATTGGAATGAAGAGATTGACGTTCGTGACTTCATTCAGCGCAACTACACCCCTTATCTAGGCGGTGAGGAGTTCCTAGCTGGCCCCACTGAGAAGACCACGCACCTGTGGGACACCCTGGAGAAGGACTACCTGTCTGAGGAGCGTAAGGTGCGCATCCTCGACGTAGACACTCACACCCCTACTGATATCGATGCTTTTAAGCCCGGTTACATCAGCGATGAGGACGATGTGGTAGTTGGTCTACAGACTGACAGCCCCCTCAAGCGTGCCATGATGCCCAATGGCGGCTGGCGTATGGTTGAGACCGCTATTCACGAAGCAGGCAAGGAATATGACCCTGCTGTGAAGGAGATCTTCACCAAGTACCGCAAGACCCACAACGATGCCGTTTTCGACATCTACACCCCCAACATTCGTGCGGCTCGTTCCAGCCACATCATTACCGGTCTGCCTGACGCCTATGGTCGTGGCCGCATTATCGGTGACTACCGCCGCGTGGCTCTGTACGGTGTTGACTACCTGATTGCGCAGAAGCTTAAGGACAAGGACTCCGTCGTCGGCCAGCCCTTCTCTGAGCACTGGGCCCGTTTCCGCGAGGAGCACGCCGAGCAGATCAAGGCCCTTAAGAAGCTCAAGAACATGGCTGCTTCTTACGGCTACGACATCTCCGGTCCGGCTAAGGATGCCCACGAGGCTGTGCAGTGGACCTACTTCGCCTACCTGGCTTCGGTTAAGAGCCAGGATGGTGCGGCCATGTCTATTGGTCGTCTGTCTGCCTTCCTAGACATCTACTTCGAGCGTGACCTAAAGGCCGGTAAGATCACCGAGTCTCGCGCTCAGGAGCTGATCGACAACCTGGTCATGAAGCTGCGTATTGTCCGCTTCCTACGCACTATCGCTTACGACCAGATCTTCTCCGGTGACCCCTACTGGGCTACCTGGTCTGACGCTGGTTTCGGCGACGACGGTCGTACCCTGGTCACCAAGACCTCCTTCCGTCTGCTGCAGACCCTGCGTAACCTGGGCCCGGCTCCCGAGCCGAACATCACCATCTTCTGGGATGAGAACCTGCCCGAGGGTTACAAGGACTTCTGCGCTGCTATCTCCATCGAGACTTCTTCAATCCAGTACGAGTCTGACCCCCAGATTCGTGAGCACTGGGGCGACGACGCTGCTATCGCCTGCTGCGTATCCCCGATGCGTGTAGGTAAGCAGATGCAGTTCTTCGGCGCCCGTGTTAACGCCGCCAAGGCCCTGCTTTACGCCATCAACGGCGGCCGTGACGAAATGAGCGGCAAGCTCATCGTTCCTGACCACCAGGGTGTTGAGGGTGATGGTCCGCTAGACTTCGACGACATCTGGGAAAAGTACGAGCAGATGTTGGACTGGGTTGTGGGCACCTACGTTGAGGCCCTCAACATCATCCACTACTGCCACGACCGTTACGCTTATGAGGCCATTGAGATGGCTCTGCACGACAAGGAAATCGTGCGCACCATGGGTTGCGGTATCGCTGGTCTATCCATCGTGGCTGACTCTCTGTCCGCCATCAAGTACGCCAAGGTTTACCCCATCCGCGACGAGTCTGGCCTGGTGGTTGACTACCGTACTGAGGGCGACTTCCCGATCTACGGTAACGACGACGACCGCGCCGACGACATTGCGGCCACCGTGGTTCACACCGTAATGAGCAAGATTCGCGCCATCCCGCTCTACCGTGACGCGATCCCGACCCAGTCCGTACTAACCATTACCTCCAACGTGGTTTACGGCAAGGCCACCGGTTCCTTCCCGTCCGGTCACCGTAAGGGCACCCCGTTCTCTCCCGGTGCTAACCCGGAGAACGGTATGGACACCCACGGTATGGTCGCCTCCATGCTCAGCGTCGGTAAGTTGGACTACAACGATGCTCTAGACGGCATCTCACTGACCAACACCATCACCCCGCAGGGTCTGGGCCGTACCAAGGAAGAGCAGGTAGCCAACCTGGTTGGTATCCTCGACGCCGGCTTCCTGGCTGACGAGTCCTGCGTGGAAGACGCAACCCAGGGTTTTTAACCCGCACAGTTTAAATCCATAAACCTAACGCCCGCCGCTTAACCCAGGTGGCGGCGGGCCGCCGGAAATTCCGGCAATCTCTAAAAGGAGAAAGAAAATGGCCACCACTTACGAAGAGCGCCTAGCTTCTATGAAGGCTAACCGCGAGGCTCAGCAGGGCATCAAGGGTCTGTACCACGCCAACATCAACGTGCTAGACCGCTCCACCCTTGAGGACGCCATCGAGAACCCCGAGAAGTACCCGAACCTGACCGTTCGCGTTTCTGGCTACGCCGTTAACTTCGTTAAGCTAACCCGCGAGCAGCAGCTGGACGTTCTGGCTCGTACCTTCCACCAGAGCGCCTGAGGAAAGTTGTCTGTTACAGGCAATGACTTCAGTAACAACTTCTACGCAGGCGGGGCCGCGTGACCAGGACTTCCTGGCGCCAGGTGCCCGTCTGCGCGGCGCTGGTACCGGTGGGCTGGTAGAGCTCACCGATATCGAGCGTTCGCAACGTCTAGCGAAAATGCGTGACGGTTCCCTAGGTTCTATCCACTCCTGGGAACTGGTAACTGCAGTGGATGGTCCGGGCACACGCATGACCGTGTTCCTGGCCGGTTGCCCACTGCGCTGCCTGTACTGTCACAACCCTGACACCTTCCTGATGAAGGATGGTGAGCCGATCGAGGCTGATGAACTGCTGCGTCGTATGCGTCGCTACCGGGGTCTGTTTAAGGCCACCAAGGGCGGCATCACCCTGTCTGGGGGAGAAGTACTAATGCAGCCGGCCTTCGCTAAGCGCCTGGTTAAGGGCGCCAAAGCGATGGGTATTCACACCTGCCTGGATACTTCCGGCTATCTAGGTGCACATGCAGACGATGAGATGCTCGATGATGTGGATCTGGTGTTGCTTGATGTAAAAAGCGGCGATCCGCAAACCTACAAGCAGGTAACTGGACGTGAACTAGCCCCCACCATTGAGTTTGGTAACCGTCTGGCTGCTAAAGGTATTGAGGTTTGGATCCGTTTTGTGCTGGTTCCCGGTCTAACCGATGACCCAGACAATATGCGGGCAGTGGCCGAAATCGTAAAGCCCTGGAAGAACGTGACTCGTTTTGAAGTGTTGCCTTTCCACCAGATGGGCACCGATAAGTGGGATGCCTTGGGCTTGGAATACAAGCTACGCGACGTAAAGCCGCCTAGCCCTGAGCACACTGACGAGGTACGCGAGCTTTTTAGAAGCTACGGTTTTAACGTTTTTTAGAGCCAGCTCCACGCTTATATTCCCGGTCAGCTTGCAGCTGCGCTTGTGTAAGGCCTAATCCTTCTAAGCGCAGCTGCAAAGCCGGGGCTAACTGGTGAATTTGCCATGCCCTAGCACCGTTATCAGCTAGGTATTCGGCCACATCCATGCCTGGGTGCCAGTACCAGGCTAATTTTCGTTGCAAACCAGGGTAAAGCAGGTTTTCCTGGATTAAAGTTAACTGTGCAGCGTAGCTGTGCACAGTTTCGCGTACTGCTTGTAGTACTTCAAAATGTAGCGGGTAGCGTCGTGACCATACCCGCAGTTCTGGTACTTTACCTGCAGGAGCTAAATCTATGGGTTTAGGTAGCTGTGATTCTGGCAGTTTCATAGCGCTATCAACTGCCTTCCACCATTGCTCCATATATGCGCGAGCATCGCGCGATGACATCTCTCGAATAGCCCGTAGCTGTTTACGTGAATTTGGCATACGTTTAGCCACGGCTACGATCGCGTAATGCGGCAGTACCTTCACTGGTGGTAGATCTTGCGCTTTAGCTATTTCTTCGCGGGTAAGCCATAGGTTACGCAAAATTGCTCGTCCGCGCGCGGTGGTTACCTTACCGGCTCCATGCATGTGACGCCAGGGATCTACACGTTCAGGGCGTGGGAGAGCGGTGCGTTCAAATTCAAATTCGGCTAGCGCCCACTGTAGTTTTCCGGCTAGTTCTAGCTCAGTTAGTAGAGCTGAACGTAGGTCAATTAGTAGCTCCACATCTAGCGCAGCGTAGTTAAGCCAGGAAGTAGGTAGCGGCCGCACTGACCAGTCAGCAGCAGAGTGCTCTTTGGCTAAATGCCAGCCTAAAGTGTCTTCAATCAGGTGTCCTAGCCCGCGCTTTTCGCGTCCTAAAATACGGGCGGCTAACTCGGTGTCAAAAAGTGCGTCTGGGCGCATACCAAGCTTGGCTAGGCAGGGCATATCCTGATCTGCCGCATGTAAAATCCACTCCACTCCAGTTAGAGCATCATTGATGCAGCTAAAATCACGGCCTGTACCTACTGGGTCAATCAGTAAGGTGCCCACGCCGTCGCGACGTAACTGCACCAGATAAGCATCCTGACCGTAACGGTAACCTGAAGCGCGTTCAGTATCTACCGCCACGGGACCGGTACCGGCGCGTAAACGCTTAGCGGCTAAACGAAGTTTCTGGGGCGTGTCAGTCAGATCTGGTAAACCGTTTGCTGGAACTGTAATTTTCCGCGAGGGTTCACCAGTGCTCATACAACCACTTCCACATCTTTAAACGGACGTATCCCAGCCATTTGGGACACCAAGTGCAGCCAAGCCACCATATGCGGGGCCAGATCCTCACTGGTGGGGGACCAGGAACAGCGCAACTCTACGTGTGCCTTGGCACGGGTTAATTCTATGCCACCAAAGCTCTCTGAAAGTGTGCGAGTTACAGTTCCAGACACATTTGAGTAGCCGGCGCCGGCCTGATCTAATTCTTCAGGCAGACGTGCCCAGGTGATTTGACCCAAGTAAGGATCAGTGCTGGCCTCTTCATCTATCTGTGCACGCACCCCAGCTACCAGGCGGAAAGGTGAACCCCACAGGGAGATTTGTTCCTGATCGTAGAGGATTACGAAGGATCCGGTCCCTACTGACTCCCCATCAGCCATCAGTAGTGTGCGTGAGTCTATGGCTGCAGAGTATTGACTCACCCCGCGCGGCGCCTCAACTTCCTCCACAGTTACGCTAGGAGGCACCTGCGCTAGACGCAAGGATTCTAGCGCCTTAATAAACTCGTTCGGTTCTTGGCCATCCCGGCTGGGGGCTGTCTCCAGATCGGCAGGTGGGGGAGCTATATGCAGACTCACCCTGCCAATGTAACGGCGGGCTAGCGCAAAATACGCTAGCCACGCCGCATTTAAAGCACCATATCTAGGGCTTCAGTTCATCAGCAGACACAGCGAGTGCGACTCAACCTCAACTTTGGCTTTAGGCTTGAGCTTTCGTGGCAAGCCCTTAGTGGGTTGGGTGTCAATTACCACCTTCCAGGCTTTACTACTGCCAGTAGGCTCGGTGGGAATGGTGAACTCGATGTCTTCCTCGGAGGCGTTAACCAGCAGCAGGAATGAGTTATCAACGATCTTTTCGCCGCGTAGGTTCGGCTCAGAGATAGCATGACCGTTTACATAAACCATCAGTGAGCGCGCATACCAGGCGGTCCAGTCCTCATCACGCATATGCTCACCTGAGGGACGTAGCCAGCCGATTTCTTGCAGCTTGCTCTCACCTCCGTGGGCGGCGTCGCCATAGAAGAAGCGACGACGGCGCAATACCGGGTGGTCTTTGCGTAGCTTGATTACCTTGCGGGTAAAGTGCAGCAGATCTTGCTGGGTGGCATTTAGATTCCAGTTAACCCAGGAAAGCTCATTGTCTTGGCAGTAAACATTGTTATTACCTGCCTGGGTGCGTCCCATTTCGTCACCGTGGCAGATCATGGGCACACCCTGGCTAAAGAACATGGTGGTGAGGAAGTTCTTAATCTGGCGGCTGCGCAGAGACAAAACTTCCGGATCTTCACTCGGCCCTTCTTCACCGCAGTTCCAAGAGCGGTTGTTTGATTCGCCGTCGGCATTACCTTCACCGTTGGCCTCATTGTGCTTGTTGTTGTAGGACACCAAGTCATTTAAGGTAAAGCCGTCGTGGGCGGTGATGAAGTTGATTGAGGCCATCGGCGCACGTCCAGAGTGCTGATATAGGTCAGCTGAGCCAGAAATACGGGCAGCAAACTCACCCAAGGTAGAAGGCTCACCGCGCCAGAAGTCACGCATGGTGTCACGGTACTTACCGTTCCATTCGCTCCACAGGGCGGGGAATTCACCTACGTTGTAACCGCCGTCGCCCACATCCCAGGGTTCAGCAATTAGCTTGACGCCACTAAGCACCGGGTCTTGGGCAATAATCTCAAAGAAGGTAGAGAGCTTATCTACCTCATGGAATTGGCGAGCCAAAGTGGAAGCCAGATCAAAGCGGAAACCGTCCACATGCATTTCGGTAACCCAGTAGCGCAGCGAGTCCATAATCAGCTGCAAAACTGCGTGTGAACGCATCAGTAGGGAGTTACCTGTACCGGTGGTGTCAAAGTAGTGGGCCTGATCGCCGTCGACAAGACGGTAGTAGGAGGCGTTATCGATACCCCTGAAGGAAAGGGTGGGCCCCATGTGGTTGCCTTCAGCGGTGTGGTTGTAAACCACATCCAAAATTACCTCAATGCCGGCCTCGTGCAGGTTTTTGACCATGGTCTTGAACTCGTTGACCTGCTGGCCGTTTTGCCCATAGGTGGCGTAACCATTGTGAGGGGCGAAGAAACCAATGGTGTTGTAACCCCAATAGTTACTTAGGCCCTTGTCCTGCAAGCTGGTGTCATTAACGAACTGGTGCACCGGCATTAGCTCAATTGCGGTTACGCCTAGATCAGTCAGGTGTTTAATGGCGGCCGGGTGAGCCAGACCCAGGTAGGTGCCTTGTAGTTCCTTGGGAATATCCGGGTGTAGCTTAGTGAATCCCTTTACGTGAGCTTCATAAATAATGGTTTCGTGGTAGGGATGAGCCGGGGGACGGTCACGGCCCCAGTCAAAGAAGGGGCTAACCACCACTGAACGCATAGTGGAATCGGCTGAGTCCTCCTCATTGCGCTGGCTAGGATCAGCAAAGTCGTAGGAGAACAAGCTGGGGTCGTTTTTCACCGTGCCACTAATGGCTTTGGCGTAAGGATCTAGCAGCAGCTTGCTGGGATCGCAGCGATGTCCATTGGCTGGATCGTAGGGACCGTAGACGCGGTAACCATACTGATGACCAGGGACGATGCCCGGTAGGTAACAGTGCCAGACGTCGTTATCTACCTCGGTTAATTCAATACGATCCTCATTGCCTTCGTGGTCAAATAGGCACAACTCAACCTTGGTGGCAACGGCAGAATAGAGGGCAAAATTCGTGCCCGAACCGTCAAAGGTTGCACCTAGTGGGGCGCGGTTGCCAGGCCAAATTTGCGTGGGGGCATTAAGCATGAGGCAATTGTATGGGTAACTCCCCAAACCTTGGTGTGATGCATGTAACTATATTTCGATTTGCGTCAACATGTGTGGGGCGGGTAAGTTTCTACCTGCACCCCACAAGGGGAGTTAATGCGGATGTGGCTCAGTTGGTAGAGCATCACCTTGCCAAGGTGAGGGTCGCGGGTTCGAGTCCCGTCATCCGCTCGGGCGATTGGCGCAGCGGGAGCGCGCTTCCCTGACACGGAAGAGGTCACTGGTTCGATCCCAGTATCGCCCACGCGTTTCCCAGCTTTAAAGCTGGGTTTTTTTATATCATTTTGTATTGTCATGGCAGATCCATCTACTTATAAACCAGCTCCTGGCCAAATTCCTACTTCTCCGGGCGTCTATCGTTTTCTCGATGAGCAGGGCAGAGTCATCTATGTTGGCAAGGCCAAAAATCTGCGCCAGCGCCTGAGTAACTACTTCCAGGATCTAAGCGCACTACATCCACGCACCCAAAAAATGGTGACCACCGCAGTGGCAGTTAAGTGGACTGTGGTGCAAACCGAGGTGGAATCCTTGGCCCTGGAATATTCCTGGATTAAGGAATTTAACCCGCGCTTCAACGTCATGTATAAGGACGACAAGTCCTACCCCTACCTGGCTGTAACCATGGGCGATACCATTCCTCGCGTTCAGGTTATGCGTGGGGCACGTAAACCTAAAGTGCGTTACTTTGGGCCATTTGTGCAAGCCTGGTCTATTCGCGACACAGTTGATCAACTACTGCGGGTATTCCCAGTACGCACCTGCTCCCAAGGGGTACTAAAACGGGCCCAAGCCTCAGGTCGCCCCTGCTTGCTGGGCTATATAGATAAATGCTCAGCTCCCTGTGTAGGGCGCATTTCAATAGAAGATCACTACGCCCTAGCGGAAGATTTTTGCTCTTTCATGTCTGGGCGTACCGGTCCCTACGTACGTGAGCTTGAGAAACAGATGCAGGCCGCAGCTCAAAAGCTGGACTATGAGCGGGCTGCGCGCTTGCGTGACGATATTGCCGCCTTGAAAAAGGTAATTGAAGCTAACGCCGTGGTACTTCCGGACGCCACTAATGCCGACGTTTTTGCCCTGGTACGCGACGAGCTAGAGGCCGCTGTGCAGGTCTTTCATGTGCGTGGCGGACGTATTCGCGGTCAGCGCGGCTGGGTGGTGGAATTAGTTGAGCCCCTAGACGACGGCGCCCTACTGGAAAACCTAATCGAGCAGGTTTATGGGGACGCTACCCCTGGACGCGGTAACACGCAGGCCCCTACCAGCGTGGACGACGTCGCCCACAGCGACACCTCAGCTGTACCGCGAGAAATCCTGGTGCCCACCCTGCCCCAAAACCTAGACGCTTTACGCGACTGGCTTAGTTCGCTACGTGGCGCCAATGTAGAGATTAGAGTGCCTCACCGGGGCGACAAACGCGCCTTACTGGGCACAGTGCTAAAAAACGCTGAAGACGCCATGCGTCTACATAAAGCCAAGCGCGTAGGTGACCTAACCCAGCGTTCAGCGGCGCTAGAAGAACTCGCCCAAGTTTTAGAACTAGAAACCGCCCCGCTGCGCATTGAATGCTATGACGTCTCCCACACCCAGGGCACCCACCAGGTGGCCTCAATGGTGGTTTTTGAAGACGGCGCCCCCCGCAAGAGCGAATACCGCAAATTCATTATTCGCGGTGAAGACGGCAACGGCGCAAGTGATGACACTGCCGCCATGCGTGAAGTGCTAACCCGTCGAGTACGCCGCTACCTGGCTGCCTCTGGGCACCCGGAAATGAGTGGGGAAGACGAGGATGGTGTCACTATTACCTCCGGCCCTATTGACCCGCAAACGGGCAAACCTAAACGCTTTGCCTACGCCCCTTCACTGATTGTGGTTGACGGTGGTCTGCCTCAAGTCAATGCCGCCCAGGCCGTAATTGAGGAGATGGGCGCTGACATCCCCGTAATTGGCTTAGCTAAGCGCCTGGAGGAAGTGTGGGTGCCCGGCCACCAATTTCCGGTGATTTTCCCGCGCACTTCAGCGGCCCTATATCTGCTGCAATATTTGCGCGACGAATCTCACCGCGCCGCCATCACTCACCACCGCAAACGCCGGGCGCAAGCTATGACCCGTTCAGTACTAGATGAGGTACCCGGTTTAGGCCCAGCCAAGCAGAGCGCATTACTACGTCAATTTGGTTCAGTAGCGGCCATGCGTGAACTTAGCGTTGAGCAGCTAACCCAGGCTAAAGGGGTAGGACCTGCATTAGCGCAGGCCATCAAGGATCACCTGGATGCACATCCAGCGGGTGGGGCCAAAAAGAATAGCCATAAATAACCGCAGGCTGTTAACACGCACCCAAACATGCGATTATGAGTTCATGACCCACAGCGAAAGCGCATCACTTAACACTGTCCCTCACGGTATTCCTGTACTAGATGCGCAGGCCGCACCGGTTGAGCCTGCTCAGCGTCCTGAATTATTAATTGTCACCGGCATGTCTGGGGCCGGGCGTTCACGTGCCGCCATGGCTTTGGAAGATCTTGACTGGTATGTGGTTGATAACCTGCCACCTCAGATGCTGCCAGCCCTGGCAGGCATGATGACTGCTGACGGCGGGGGAGTGCACCGCCTGGCTGTGGTGGTGGACGTACGTAGCCGTGACTTTTTCAGCCAGTTCTTTGACTATCTAAAGCGTCTGCGTGACACGGACGTAAACTACCGGGTTATTTTCCTAGACGCCTCAGATGCTGCCCTGGTACGTCGTTTTGAGTCTTCACGCCGCCCGCACCCGTTGCAGGGACGGGGCTCGATTTTGGAAGGTATTAACCGCGAGCGCGCACTGCTAGGCGATCTACGTGCCCGCGCTGATGACGTGATTGATACTTCAAATTGCTCCGTGCATGACCTGTCACGCCAGATCCGTGATCTGGTGGCTACCGAGTCTGATTTGGCGTTAAAGATCAACGTGATGAGCTTTGGTTTCAAATACGGCATTCCGCTGGATGCAGATTATGTATGCGACGTACGTTTTATTCCTAACCCTTACTGGGTGGGGGAGCTGCGCCATTTAACCGGTCGCGATGCGCCGGTGGCTGAATATGTCTTTGCTCAGCCCGGTGCAGCTCAATTTGTTGACCAATATGCCAACCTGCTGGTTCCGGTTCTGCCACACTATTTAGATGAACTTAAACCGAACGTCACGATTGCGATGGGATGCACCGGTGGTAAGCACCGCTCGGTGGCTAGCGCAGAGCGCGTGGCTGCACATTTGCAGGCAGCCGGTTTCAGTGTGCGTACCTATCACCGTGACTTGGGACGGGAGTGATGAGTGTGGCGTTAAGTAATGACTTGATGAAAGTTGATGAACCAGGTGGTACCCGCCGTGATCGGGTAGTAGCCCTGGGTGGTGGCCATGGCTTGTCTGCCACTTTAAAGGCGTTGCGTAGCATCGACATTGACCCCACCGCAGTGGTTACGGTTGCCGATGATGGCGGCTCTTCTGGGCGCCTGCGCCGTGAGTTTGACTGTCTGCCACCGGGGGATTTGCGTATGGCTTTAGCTGCGCTTTGTGATGACTCCACCGACTGGGGCACCACTTGGCGTGACGTTTTACAGCACCGTTTTAAAGGCCAGGGAGAGTTGGATAATCACGCCCTGGGAAACCTGCTGATTTTGGCGCTATGGCAGTTGCTTGAAGATGATTTGGCGGGTCTTGACTGGGTAGGAAGACTACTCAATATTCATGGGCGAGTGGTGCCTATGAGTTCTTCACCGCTGGTTATTGAGGCTGATTCTTGGCAGGGTGATAACTGTGAGCATTTAAGTGGCCAGGCTGCCGTGGCTAAGGCTACTGGTTGTGTAAAACATTTAGCGGTGGTGCCTGCAGATGCTGACGCTCACCCTGAGGCTGTGCGCGCTATTGACGCAGCTGACTGGGTGCTGCTGGGGCCGGGCTCTTGGTATACCTCAGTGCTACCGCATTTACTGCTGCCAGCCATGCACCGAGCTTTGGTCTCTACTAAGGCTAAAAAGGCTGTGATCATGAATTTGGGGACCGCTAAAGCTGAGACTGTAGGTATGGGGGCGGCAGATTTGCTGGAGGCTTTAGAGGCTTACGCCCCTGATCTACGTATTGATGCGGTTATTTGCGATCCACGCCAGTGTGGCGATCGCGCCCGCCTAGTGGCCTGCACGAAGCGTATGGGTGGCACTTTGATGGAGTTTGAAGTATCTAGGGACGCTTATGGGTGGGTGCATGACCCGCTCTTGCTAGGATCTGCTTTGAAACAGACCTTTGAGTCCCTGGGAGCTTAGTAAATGTCTTTGACTTTAGACGTTAAAAACGAGCTAGCTTGCGTCGTTCCTGCCAGTGTTAAGGAGGCGCAGGCAGAGGTGGCGTCTATATTGCGCTTTGCCGGTGGCTTGCAGCGTCTAAGGTCTGGCTACTTGGTGTATGCCGAATTAGATCATCAAGCTAGTGCCCAACGGCTGCGTAAACTTATTGCCCGCTATTACAAGGTAGAAACTGAGCTGATCAGGCTTAATCAGACCACTCCCGAGCGTGGGGAGCGCTATATGGTGCGCACCTTGGATAGCGGCAATAAACTGGCTGTAACTGGTCCTAGTAATCTATTTGCGCGGCAAAGCGGGCTGTTAAATTCCAAAGATGAACCGGTGTTGGGTCTACCTAAGCCGGTGATTTGGGGTGGTCGCACTGTAGTTGGTGCAGCTTGGCGGGGAGCTTTTCTAGCGCGCGGCTCATTAACTGCTCCGGAGCGTTCCTATGCCATGGAGGTGACCTGCCCTTCTGAGCAGGCAGCGGTGGCTTTGGTGGGGGTAGCTAAATCTATCGATTTAACCGCCACGCACCGTGAAGCTAGGCGCAGTTACCGGGTGGTGATCCGTGACGGGGAAGCTATTTCTAAAATGCTCACCCGTATGGGAGCTAAAAAGACGGTGGCCTTGTGGGATGAGCAGCGTTCGCGGCGTGAGTCGCGTGGTACTGCTAACCGCCTAGCTAATTTCGACGACGCCAACTTGCGTCGCAGCGCCCGGGCGGCAGTAACTAATAGTGCCAAGGTGGAGCGCGCCTTTGAAATTTTGGGTGATGACATCCCTGAAAACTTGCGCCAAGCCGGTTTATTGCGTTTGGAGCATAAGCATGCGTCTTTAGAGGAGCTAGGTCAGTTGGCGACGCCGCCGCTGACTAAGGATGCTATTGCTGGGCGGATTCGGCGCTTGCTGGCTAGCGCCGATAAGGTCGCTCACGAGCGTGGCATTGCTGACACTAGCTCGGTGCTGACTGGAGAGATGCTCGAAGACTGACGCCCATCGTGTTTGCGCTAACAACGATGTGATAAAAGCCGTTTAATGGGACTTAAGTCCTATTAAACGGCTTATCTGCTTTGAGTATGTATACGATCCTTTACGCTCTGTGAAATCCGTAAGGGGCAAATTGCCAAAGTGGATAGGCAAGCGGGCTTTTGTGAGGATAGACTGGCTGCGTCCGGTAAGGAACCGCACCTCGCGGGATCTGACTCCGGGGCACGTAAAGTGCATTTGACCAAGAAGAACTGTGCGCTATGTGCGCACTAGGAGGACACAAAGTGACCACCCGCGTTGGTATTAACGGCTTCGGCCGCATCGGCCGTAACTTCTTCCGCGCCGCCCTAAAGCAGGGAGCAGACCTTGAGGTTGTCGCCGTCAACGACCTGACCGACACCAAGACCCTAGCCCACCTACTAAAGTACGACTCCATCCTGGGTCGCTTCGACGGCGAAGTTTCCTTCACTGAGGACTCCCTCGTTGTAAACGGCAAGGAAATCAAGGTTCTAGCTCAGCGTAACCCCGCTGACCTGCCCTGGGGCGAGCTAGGCGTTGAGGTCGTTGTTGAGTCCACCGGTTTCTTCACCGATGGTGAGAAGGCCAAGGCTCACATCGAGGCTGGCGCCAAGAAGGTCGTCATCTCCGCTCCTGCGAAGAACGTTGACGGCACCTTCGTAATGGGTGTTAACGACGGCGACTACACCAACGACCTAACCATCGTTTCTAACGCCTCTTGCACCACCAACTGCCTAGCTCCTCTAGCCAAGGTTCTACACGAGAACTTCGGCATCGAGCGCGGCATCATGACCACCATCCACTCCTACACCGGTGACCAGCGCATCCTGGACGCTCCTCACAAGGACCTGCGTCGCGCCCGCGCCGCTGCCCTGAACATGATCCCCACCAAGACTGGTGCTGCTCAGGCTGTGGCCCTGGTTCTGCCCGAGCTCAAGGGTCGCTTCGACGGTCTAGCCGTCCGCGTCCCCACCCCGACCGGCTCCCTGACCGACCTGACCTTCGTGGCTGAGAAGGAAGTTTCCGTCGAGGCCGTTAAGGCTGCCGTCAAGGCCGCTGCTGAGGGTGAGCTCAAGGGTGTCCTAGAGTACACCGAAGACCCGATCGTCTCCTCCGACATCGTTGGTAACCCCCACACCTCCATCTTCGACGCCACCGAGACCAAGGTTATCGGCAACCTGGTCAAGGTTCTGTCCTGGTACGACAACGAGTGGGGCTACTCCAACGCTCTGGTTCGCCTGACCGCCCTGGTCGGCTCCAAGCTCGCCTGAGCTAAGACGAACTAACGGGAGTATGACTCTCTAAAGCTGAGCCCGCGCACATTAGTACGCGGGCTCAGCTGCACCGGGCCTACTTAAAGTAGGCAACCGGATAACTCCGCTATTAGCGGATACAAAGCTGTATTAAAGGAGAAAACGATTATGAAGACCATCGAGAGCCTCGGTGATCTAAGCGGCAAGAGCGTACTAGTTCGCTCCGACTTTAACGTGCCGCTAGATGCAGACAAGAACATTACCGATGACGGTCGTATCCGTGCCGCTCTACCTACCCTGAAGCTGCTGCTTGACGCTGGCGCCAAGGTAATTGTGGTGGCTCACCTGGGTCGCCCCAAGGGCAAAGTCAACCCCGACTACTCGCTAGCCCCCGTGGCCAAGCGTCTAGAGGAGCTGGCCGGCGTTAAGGTAACCCTGGCCAGCGACACCGTAGGCGAGGGTGCCAAGGCTGCTGTGGCCGAGGCCAAGCCCGGCGAGATCGTGCTGCTGGAGAACGTACGTTTCAACGCTGCTGAGACCTCCAAGGACGACGCTGAGCGCGAAGCTTTCGCCAAGGAACTGGCCGCTCTGGCTGACGTGTTCGTCTCTGACGGTTTCGGTGTTGTGCACCGCAAGCAGGCTTCGGTTTACGACGTTGCCAAGCTGCTGCCGGCCGCTACCGGTCTGCTAGTTGCCAAGGAAATCGAGTCCCTAGGCAAGGCCGTCAACAACCCTGAGCGTCCCTACGTAGTGGTTCTGGGTGGCTCCAAGGTTTCCGACAAGCTCGGTGTTATCGCCAACCTGCTGTCCAAGGCTGACAAGCTGATCGTCGGTGGCGGTATGGCCTACACCTTCCTTGCTGCCAAGGGCTACGGGGTTGGTACCTCGCTGCTGGAGAAGGACCAGATTGACACCGTCAAGGGCTACATCGAGACCGCTGAAAAGAACGGCGTCGAGCTGCTGCTGCCCGTTGACACCGTAGTGGCCCCCTACTTCGGTGCTGACGCCCCGGCCACCGTGGTTCCTTCCACCGAGATCCCGGACGACCAAATGGGTCTGGACATCGGCCCCAAGACCCGCGAGCTGTTCGCTGACGCCATCAAGTCTGCCAAGACCGTGGTGTGGAACGGCCCCATGGGTGTATTCGAATTCCCCGCTTTTGCCGAAGGCACCAAGGCTGTCGCCAAGGCTATGAGCGAGTCTGACGCGTTCAGCGTCATCGGTGGTGGCGACTCTGCCAGCGCCGTACGTAACCTGGGCTTCGACGAGTCCACGTTCTCTCACATTTCCACCGGTGGTGGCGCCTCCCTCGAGCTGCTCGAAGGCAAGGTTCTACCCGGTATCGCTGTTTTGGAAGGCTGAAAATATGACCAACCGTACCCCCCTTATGGCCGGTAACTGGAAGATGAACCTCGACCACCTCGAGGCCAACCACCTAATCCAGGGCCTGGCTGTAGAGCTGAAGGAAGACGAGCACGACTACTCCAAGTGTGAGGTAGTTGTTTTCCCGCCTTTCACCAGCATCCGTTCCGTGCAGACCGTCGTCGAGGCTGACGAGCTGGGCATCAAGTACGGTGCTCAGGACGTATCCACCCACGACAACGGTGCCTACACCGGTGAAATCTCCACCGACATGCTAACCAAGCTAGGCTGCACCTACGTGCTAATGGGCCACTCCGAGCGTCGTGAATACCACGGCGAGTCCGACGAGTACGTTGGCGCCAAGGCCCGCAAGGTCCTAGACGCTGGCATGACCCCGCTGCTGTGCTGCGGTGAGGCTCTAGAGGTCCGCAAGGCTGGCACCCACGTAGAGTTCGTGGTTGGCCAGATCCGCGCCGCCCTCAAGGGCTGGAGCGGTGAGGACGTCGCCAAGATCGTCATCGCTTACGAGCCCATCTGGGCCATCGGTACCGGCGAGACCGCTACCAGCGAAGACGCTCAGGAAGTCTGCGGCGCCATCCGCGCCGCCCTGCGCGAGGACTACGGTGACGAGGTTGCCGACGTCGTGCGCGTGCTCTACGGCGGCTCCGCCAAGCCCGGCAACATCAAGGAGCTCATGGCTCAGCCTGACATCGACGGCGCCCTGGTTGGTGGCGCTTCCCTGAAGGCTGACTCCTTCGGCGAGATGGCCAACTTCTACGCCTGATAACACTCAGTCGTAAAACGGGGGTCAACCTCAAGGTTGGCCCCCGTTTAACGCTGCAACTATCTAGTGTTTAAAGCTAGTAATTCGTTAAAAACTTCTTTGCACAGGTAGTATTTCAATTAGTGCAGCTATAGCTGCAAACCCGACTACTAATAAGGAGGCGCGTAAGGTGGCTATCTTGGCAATCGTGCTTAAGGTTTTGCTATTCCTGTCTAGCTTCTTCCTGATTTTGACGATCCTGCTACACAAAGGCCAGGGCGGCGGTCTGTCCGACATGTTCGGTGGCGGTCTGTCTAGCTCGGTAGGTTCTTCCGGTGTGGCTGAGCGTAACCTCAACCGCATTACCATCGGTGTGGCCATCATTTGGGTTGCCACTATCGTGGGTCTAGGTCTAATCGCTCGCTTTGCCTGATCGTGATCAGCTGGCGAAAGCCTTAGAAACATACCTTTCGCACCTGCGGGTAGAGCGCGGCTTAAGTCAGAATACCGCTGGAGCTTACCAGCGCGACTTAAGCCGTTACGTTAATTTTCTCCGCAGTCGCGCAGTCACTGACCCTAGTGCTATCACCAGCACTGACGTCAGTGACTTTCTTCTTGCTATTCGCTCCGGGGCCGACGGCGCCTCGCCTTTAGCCCCTTCCTCAGCCTCACGTTGTATTACGGCTGTGCGTGGCTGGCATAAGTTCATTGCTGAAGAAGGCATAACCGTAGATAACCCAGCGGCCCAAGTGAAACCGCCAGCTATCGCTAAGCGACTACCTAAAGCCCTGTCTATCTCCCAGGTGGAGGCTTTGATAGAGGCCGCCAATATTGATGACTCTCCTTTAGGTCTACGTGATCGGGCCCTGATTGAGTTGCTTTACGCCACCGGAGCGCGTATTTCTGAAGTAGTTTCACTAAGTATCGATGATTTTGACCGTGACAACGGTGTAGTGCGCCTATTTGGTAAAGGCTCAAAAGAACGCCTGGTGCCGGTAGGGCGCTACGCCCTGGCTGCCTTGGATGCTTACCTGGTGCAATCACGCCCTATCCTTGGTCTAAAAGGCACCGGTTCACCAGCTATTTTCCTAAATACTTTAGGTAGGCCCTTAAGCCGTCAAAGTGCTTGGGCCGTGCTGCAAGGCGCAGCTAAACGTGCAAACTTAAGCGAGCATATTTCGCCGCACACTTTGCGTCACTCATTTGCCACCCATCTACTAAACGGTGGGGCAGACGTGCGCGTAGTGCAGGAAATGCTCGGTCATGCCTCGGTAACCACTACGCAGATATACACCAAAGTCACCATCGACCATCTGCGCGAGGTATATGCCACCAGCCACCCGCGAGCACGCGGCTAAAAATCCCTCAAATAAGTTTGCTATTAGCTATCCGGCGCGGCTGGCCTGGTTTTAAAGCCAGCTTGCACTAGGCTTGAGCCGTGAACGATTCCCAGCAACCCGGCAACGACACCCACGAACTACCGGTCGTGGATTTTCCGGTTCCCATGCCGTTGGATGCTCACGGCCCGGCTCGAGTTATCTCGGTATGTAACCAGAAAGGTGGGGTAGGTAAAACTACTACCACCATTAACTTGGCAGCTGCACTGGCAGAATATGGCCGTAAAGTGTTGATCGTTGACTTTGATCCGCAAGGTGCGGCCTCAGCTGGTTTGGGTATCAACTCGAATGTTTTGGACACCACTATCTATGATCTGCTAGTGGCTAACCGTCCAGATGTGCGCCCAGCCATTCACCACACTGCGGTGGAGGGGCTAGATATTGTTCCTGCCAACATTGATCTATCTGCCGCTGAGGTGCAGCTGGTTAACGAGGTGGCCCGCGAGCAGGCTTTGCATCGAGTGCTGCGTCCAATCATGGACGATTACGACGTTATCTTTGTAGACTGTCAGCCTTCGCTAGGTTTGCTTACCATTAATGCTCTAACTGCTTCACACGGGGTGTTGATTCCCTTAGAGACTGAGTTTTTTGCGCTACGTGGTGTGGCATTGCTAGTTGAGACTGTTGATCGTATTCGTGATCGTCTAAACCCACGACTACAAATTGACGGTATTTTGGCCACCATGGTTGACCCGCGCACTTTGCATTCCCGTGAAGTACTAGAGCGGCTAGAAGAAGCTTTCCAAGAGCGGCTTTATAATACTCAGATTCGCCGTACGGTTAAGTTCCCTGACGCGTCTGTGGCTAGCGAGCCAATCACCGTGTATGCGCCTACCCATCCGGGGGCTGAGGCTTACCGGCGTCTTGCCCGTGAAGTGATCTCACGCGGTAACGTGGCCTAGAAGTGGCTGAGGCTAGATAGCGTTTATGCCTCAGCAATGAGAAGATTAAAGGGTGAGTGACGTTTCCCTTGATTTTTCAGGTCAAGAATTTTATGACGACGACGACCTGGAAGAAATAGAAGTTGATGACAGTGACTTGGAGCCCTCTACCACCTCTGCTGATACAGGTAAGTCAGGCGGCCAGCAGGTCCATGATCCACATCAGGAGCAAGGGGAGCGTCTACAAAAAGTCTTAGCCCACGCTGGTGTGGGTTCTAGACGCATGAGCGAAAAGCTGATTGCTGCTGGTCGGGTAAGTGTAGACGGTGTCAAGGTTAGGGATATGGGCTTGCGAGTTGATCCGCAAACCCAGGAAATCCGTGTTGACGGCCAGCGCATTTTGGCCGATCCAGACGTGATCACGGTGATGCTTAATAAGCCCACCGGGGTGGTAACCACCATGGAAGATCCGCAGGGACGTCCGACTGTGGCCGCTTTTGGGCGCCGCTATGTAGAAGAGCACAAGCTTGGCTCAATCCGTTTAGTGCATGTAGGGCGTTTAGATACTGACACTGAAGGCTTATTACTACTTAGTAACGATGGCCAGCTCTCGCATCGTTTGATGCATCCCTCGTATGAGACCTCAAAAACCTATATAGCCATTGTTAAAGGCAAGTTTGAGCGCGGCACTGCGCGAAAGTTACAGCACGGCATTGAACTAGATGATGGCCCTATTAATGCCGACAAGGTAACCATTAAAGAAGCCACCAAAGCCGGCTCAATTGTGGAGGTTACGCTTCACAGTGGCAGGAACCGGATTGTGCGCCGCATGCTAGCAGCAGTAGGTCACCCAGTGCAGCGTCTGGCGCGTACCCGCATTGCTAATTTGCATTTAGGTTCGCTTGCCCCTGGCCAAATGCGTGCCTTAACTAGTGAAGAAATCATGGAGCTACAGCGAGAGCTAGAACTGTGACTAAGCTGCAAGAGGGACAAAACCCCGCAAGTGACGCCTCTAAAGCAGGGGAGGGGGTTGCACCCAAGGCACTAGACGACGTCAAGGATGCGCCAGGCCAGGCACTTGCTAATAAGCTAGACAGTGTCAGTTTAGCTGCTGCCTCCACGAACTTGATTACCGAACCCGCGCCATTAGTTAACTCGCCAGTACTGATTATTGGGGCAGGTTTGCTAGGAGCCAGCATTGGTTTAGCCCTAACACGCGCTGGCGTGCAAGTATGGCTAGAAGACTCTTCGCCCACCGGCCTGGAACTAGCTTGCGATTTAGGTGCAGGCCAGCCGCTATCTGTCCAGCCTGCACCGGTGCCAGCCCTAGTAGTGGTGGCCACGCCCCCGGATGTGGCCGGCGACGTCGTCGTACACGCCCTACGCAACTACCCCGGCGCCGTCGTAACTGACGTAGCCAGCGTAAAAGAACCCATTGCCAAGCGCGTACTAGAGTGCGTACCTAACCTAGCCCAGCGCTACGTAGGCTCCCACCCCATGGCGGGCCGCGAGCGCTCCGGGGCGGCTAGTGCCCGCGCTGACCTGTTCGACGCGCGCCCCTGGGTATTGGTAGCAACCCCTGTCACCAGTCCAAATTCCTTAAGCGCAGTGCGTCAACTAGCCATTGACCTGGGTGCGTTACCCACTCAGCTAGGTGCCGCTGAGCATGACCGAGCAGTGGCGCTAATATCGCACACCCCGCAACTAGTAGCCTCAGCACTAGCCGCACGTCTAGAACAAGCCCCCGAAGTGGCCTTAAACCTAGCCGGTCAAGGGCTGCGTGACACTACTCGTATTGCCGCCTCCGATCCGCGGCTGTGGGCAGCCATCCTAAACGCCAACCGTTCCTCGGTAGCCCAAGTGCTACGTGAACTGCGGGTTGATATAGACGACCTGATCGAGGCGCTGGAACAGGGCAGCGGCGCAGTGGGCACAGTCGTAGACGTAATGCAACGCGGTAATCTGGGCCGTGACCGTATTCCGGGTAAACACGGCGGGGCCCCCAGTCGATACGCCGAAGTAATGGTGCTGATCCCAGACGCTCCCGGGCAGCTAGCGCGGCTATTTAACGATGTGGGTGCGGCTCAAGTAAATATTGAAGACTTGGTGATTGAGCACTCTGCAGGTCAGAGTCAAGGCCTGGCCACATTACTGGTGGCGCCGGCGGCGGCGGTGGGGCTGCGGCAAGCTTTAGAGCAGCAGGGATGGAAGATAGTGGCTAATTAAACCCTGCGCCGCTAGCGCTAAAACGTGGTATCTGGCTTGTTTACATGGCAAGCTGACACTAGAAGCTTAAAATTTAGGAGTAAAAGATGGGGATTGTTGTAGCTATCGACGGGCCGAGTGGCTCGGGTAAATCATCTGTGTCCCTGGCGGTAGCCCGCCAGCTGCAACTGGCCTACCTGGATACGGGGGCCATGTATCGCGCAGCCGCCTGGTGGTGCGAACATTTAGGGATCGATCTAGAAGACCAAGAAGGCGTCAGCGACGCTGTCATTTCCATGCCTCTACACATGGACACTGACCCTGAGCACCCTGGGCTAAGCGTGGATGGCACCGATATTGCCCAGGCCATTCGTGAGCCGCATATCTCTGCGGTAGTTTCCAAGATTGCTGCAAACCTGGATGTGCGCGCCGAACTAGGTCGCCGCCAGCGTGAATTGATTGAGCATGGCGCAGCCAATGGCGGCATTGTGGCAGAAGGACGCGACATCACCACCGTGATTGCTCCTGACGCCCAAGTGCGCCTACTAATCACCGCCTCCGAGGAAGCTCGCCTAGAGCGCCGCGCCGCCCAGTTAGAGGCCGCCGGTAAGAGCGTAGATGCAGCTGCTCTGCGTGACCAGGTGCTACGGCGCGACCGCGACGACGCTAAAGTTTCCCAATTCCTTGAGGCTCCCGAAGGCGTAACCCTAGTTGACACCTCCAACTTGGACTTTAACCAAAGTGTTGAGAAGGTCAGTGAGCTAGTGCGCGCAGCCATTGAGGAAGACCAGGCGCTAGGGGAGAGCGAGCGCCTACGCACCGACGCCATGCGCGCCACTTTGAGTGAATATGACCTTGATGCTGAAGACTTAGCGTTACTAGATGGTCCCGCCCGTAACGGTGCTGAAGAAAAAAATGAGGCTGGTTTACCCGTGCTGGCCGTGGTTGGCCGCCCTAACGTAGGTAAATCCACGCTGGTCAACCGTGTACTAGGGCGACGCGAGGCAGTAGTTCAAGACCGCCCCGGAGTGACTCGCGACCGCGTTTCCTACCCGGCCCACTGGGCTGGACGCGACTTCACCATTGTTGACACTGGCGGTTGGGAAGTTGATGTCGCCGGGCTGGACGCCTCGGTAGCTTCCCAGGCTGAGGTGGCAATCGAAATGGCTGACGCAGTGCTGCTGGTAGTGGATGCTACCGTGGGCATTACCGAAACTGACGCCCAGGTAGTTAAGCTGCTGCGTCGCTCTGGCAAGCCAGTGGTGCTGGCCGCTAACAAGGTGGATTCTTCTGCGCAGGAAGCCGACGCCTATGCGCTGTGGAATCTTGGCTTGGGAGAGCCTTACCCTGTATCCGCGCTACACGGGCGCGGTAGTGGTGATGTGCTAGATGCCTGTATGAAAATTTTGCCTCTAGTTAGCGCGGTTGCTGGCCCGGCCCCTGAGGGTAACTTGCACCGAGTGGCACTGGTGGGTCGCCCCAATGTGGGTAAGTCTTCTTTGCTTAACTCCATTGCGGGCTCGCAGCGTGTAGTGGTTAATGAGTTGGCTGGCACCACCCGTGACCCGGTTGACGAAATCATTGAGCTTGACGGGCGCAAGTGGGTGTTTGTTGACACTGCAGGTATCCGCCGGCGCGTCAAGCAGTCTCGCGGCGCTGATTTCTACGCGGTTTTGCGTACTCAGGCTGCCATTGAAAAAGCTGAAGTAGCCGTGGTGCTACTGGATGGCTCTGATGTGGTCAGCGAGCAGGATGTGCGCGTAATCCAGCAGGTAGTTGACGCTGGTCGCGCCTTGGTGTTGGTTAACAACAAGTGGGACCTGGTAGATGAGGATCGCCAGGCACAGCTTAAGTGGGAGATTGAAAAAGACCTGGCCCACGTTTCCTGGGCGCCGCATATTAACCTGGCAGCTAAGACCGGTTGGCACACTAACCGTTTGGTGCGTGCTCTCGACGCCGCCCTTGAGGGTTGGTACACCCGTATTCCGACGGCGCGACTAAACGCCTTCCTAGGGGAGTTGCAGGCTGCTAACCCGCACCCGCTGCGTGGAGGTAAGCAGCCACGTATCTTGTTTGGGGCGCAGGTGCAGGTGGCGCCGCCGCGCGTAGTGCTGTTTACTACCGGTTTCTTGGACCCAGGTTATCGCCGCTTTATTGAGCGCCGTTTGCGTGAAGAATTTGGCTTTACTGGTTCTCCTATCCAGATCGGTGTACGTGTGCGTGAGAAGCGTAAGCGTAAGTGACCAAATAAAAGTGACGTAGCTCATTAGGTTTAAATTTCCCTTTGAGTGGTTGCTTGCGGTAGTCTCTTATCCGTTGCGAGCGAAGAGAAAGTCGTAAGCACACGGGCTGTGGCGCAGTTTGGTAGCGCACTTGACTGGGGGTCAAGGGGTCGTGGGTTCAAATCCCGCCAGCCCGACCAATAAATCCCGTAGCTTTAAGGCTGCGGGATTTTTTAGTTTCAGTTAATGTTGCTGGAGTCAGTAATGCTGCTGGCTCCAGCAATACGGACCAGTATTTGGCAATACTGGTTTAGATGACGGTGCTAGGTAGGGGATGGGGTTACATTAAGGTTTGTCTGTGGCCGGCAGAAAAGCCTGTGTAGAGGTTGTAGAGAGTGGCGTGCAGTAGTCCCTACGGAAGGGTGCTGGCGGCAATTTTTCTCAGTTTTAGAGGTGATGCAAGACACATTAGTGCAGGTTTTTTGATTTGCCTGCGCGATCTAGCCTGCAGACCTAGAATGTTATGCATTACTAAACACAGTGTATAACACTCCAAAAGCATGGGGTGTTATGTACCATGCTTTGTAATACTTCCCCAACACTCTCTTAAATCTTCATCAGTGCAGATAAACCATGGGGGAACACAATGGGGGCCCTAGTAACTAAACGCCACCTTCAAGCGGCGTTAGCTTTAACCCTACTGGCCTGTTCAGGGCTGACCGGGTGCAGTGACAGCCAAGAGCAAGGCGGTTCAAATGCTGGTACTAGCAAGGCCACCGTCGCCAGCACGCAAGCTAAGACAGCTGCTGCTACAGCCAAGGCTAGCAGCAAAGCCAAAGGCACTGACACGCCTACTGCAACTAGCGCTCCTACAGCCACCGCTAGCCCAACCATCACTATGACCCCAGAACTGGAAGCCTCCAAAAAGCGGGCCCTAGCCACCCAGCCGCCACCCAAACCAGAGCTGATCACGGTCAACAGCGACGACGGCGCAATCGCCACCGCTAAGTACTGGGTGCAACTGCACTACTACATCTACACCACCGGCAAAGTTGAGGAATACAAAGCACTTTGTAGCGGCGATGAATCTACTGCTGTTAGTCCAGTAAATTACGCAACCAGAAACCACGCTAGAGGTGGTTGGACTGACCCGGTTACAGTGAAATTCACAAAAGCTTTCCGCAGAGACGACTTTAAAGACACGGTAGTAATACAAGTTGATTTCGAACGTGAAGCTTACACCGTATATAGCGGTAACGGAGCGACTGAATATTTTCCAAAGCAGTCACGCTGGGCAGGCGTAAAGCTTGAATACAACGGAACACAATGGATCGTTAAAGAGGCTGTTAATCATGAACGTTAAACAATTAGCATGTTTGCTAATTCCAATAATTACTCTATCTACTTCTGCACCACCAGATACAGCCGGAGATAGTGATGATGCTGGTAAGTCTTTTATTATAAGTGCGCATGAAGAAAGCTCTGCTCCTGGTGGTTTTTCGTCTGTGGCTGAGCCGGCCGGGCCTGTGAACCCTGAAGCCGCTAAACGAGCCGCTGAAAAGTACCACTTCCACTGCGTCACAATGCCGAAATTAG
>ERZ773066.54-NODE-54-length-61356-cov-6.399667_pt1 | contig 61356 bp, 58 predicted proteins | sample MGYA00580573_ERZ773066 | MGnify/ENA primary metagenome ERZ773066 (study PRJEB29015, sample SAMEA2738128) | human oral metagenome | biome: human oral; feature: human-associated habitat; material: saliva | place: China | collected 2203 ... | reverse complement strand
CAGGCTTTCGCCCATTGCGGAAGATTCCCCACTGCTGCCTCCCGTAGGAGTCTGGACCGTGTCTCAGTTCCAATGTGGCCGTTCATCCTCTCAGACCGGCTACTGATCGTCGCCTTGGTGGGCCGTTACCCCTCCAACCAGCTAATCAGACGCAAACCCCTCTTCAGGCGATAGCTTACAGGTAGAGGCCACCTTTTCTTCCATGGGCCATGCGGCCCTTGGAACTTATTCGGTATTAGCAGTCGTTTCCGTCTGTTGTCCCCATCCTGAAGGCAGGTTGTTTACGTGTTACTCACCCGTTTGCCACTCAATTCCGGAAAGAGCAAGCTCTTTCCCTCTTTTCGTTCGACTTGCATGTGTTAAGCACGCCGCCAGCGTTCGTCCTGAGCCAGGATCAAACTCTCCATGATAGATTGTTTGTTTCGGCTCGATTTTGTCTTGCCTTGCTTACTCAAATTCTTTGCGGTTTCTTTTTTCTTGAAACTCGCACATCGGCTTTTTTCTCGCTGTACTGTTCAGTTTTCAAAGAACCATCGCTCTAAGCGACTTCATTACTTTAGCACGGCCATTTCCTTCTGTCAAGCATTCTTTTGAATCCTTTTGAAAAAATGGAACCGGACGCCGCAAGAATATGTCCCTGTCAGCAAAATGAATTATAGCAAGTCTTTTTTCTTTCGTCAAACACTCATTTTTCCAATTTCATTATTTCTTTCTCTGCTGCCCGCATGGATTTTCCTCTGCTTTCATAAAAGCGATAAAAAGGTTCTATTTCTTTATTCATTTCATCAGATTAAGAATACGCTTATAAGGTAAACAAGGCTCTTTATTCCAACGAACATATATTGTGTATTCACTTAGGTTATATTTTTACATAAAAGGACTGTCTTTTTGATGTGTACACGGTGTATTTCCATTTTTTCGCAACTTCTTTTTTCATATCGTTTATAATAAGAGCAAGGAGGTATTTTATGAAAAAGATATTATTTACTCTTGCCGCTGCGATAATTACCGCAGGAACAGCTTATGCCAACTGGCAGGAAGGCTCCACTTCCAGCCTGGCGGTTTCCGGAGGTGAAGCGGCCATCCAGATTAATCTTTCTGCAGAGCAGCGTCTCGGCATTAATCTGAACGCGGTAAATGCCGGAAAGGCGGATGCTGTTTTTTCAACAGCAATCAATGAATCCAATCTGATTCTTTCCGATCTCCCTGTCGCGTTGTATGGAGAAAACGGAAGGAAAGATGCTTCTGTCTCCATAACTCAATTTGTGCAAACGGATAACGGAAAGCGTTTTTATGTCTTCCAGACGGGCGACATTAAAGGGCTCCGCATTGTATCCTACCAAAAGGGGGAATTTGCTCTTGCCTTCGACGGTTCTTCCCTTACGGGAGAAGAGGGCGACGGAACACTGGAGATCACAAAGAAGGATCTTCTTCTCCATGTTGATCCGCCGGCAGGCGGCAGCCATTCATCGGCAGGCAGTTCAGTTTATGTCCTTACTTTTAATAAGGCAACCGGTATGTTTACTGCTGCAATGCGTTAATCAGCATTATAAAAGGATATGTCTCCGGGATGTTCCCAAGGCATATCCTTTTCAATTTACTTTTTCGCTTTTGATGTTTTTCCCGTTTTTTCTTCTTTGGCTGTTTTTTGCTTTTCCGCCTGTTCTGCATCTTTCGCCTTTCTCTTCTTCGCTTTTTTCCGTTTCTTTTCCTTCTTCCTTTTCAATGGTTCTTTCTCCTCGGCATTATCGGCTGCATCGCTTCCTTCAGTCATTTCTTCAGCAGCTTCTTCTGCCGCTTCCATTTCTGCCAATTTCCCCGATTCACCGTCAGCAGCTTCCTGCTTTGCAAGAATATCATTATCCGTCTCCACGGACACATCGCTTTCACTCATAGCAGGCAGAGTAACGATGAAGGTGGCCCCTTCTCCTTCTGTGCTGGAAATAGTGAGACTGCCTTTATGTTTCTCTACAATATGCTTGCAGATGGCAAGTCCCAGTCCGCTGCCGCCGGTGAATTTATTTCTGCTCTCCTCTGCCCTGTAAAAGCGTTCAAAAATACGGTTCTGTTTATCTGCGGGGATACCAATTCCCGTATCGGAAACGGTCATGACCATTTCTCCGTTTTCCGCCGCCAGTTTCACCGTTACATGGCCGCCTTCATGATTATATTTCACCGCATTATCCAAAAGATTCATCGCCAGCTCGGATAAAAGAGCGGCATTCCCGTAGACATGGACAGGCTCCATGTCCAGCTCGACAACTATATTCTTCTTATCAGCCTGCGGTTTGATGAGTTCGGCGGCATAGCGGACAAGTCCCGCAACTTCTACGGGCTTCCATTTGATCGTGGTTTCTGTTTCTTCCACTTTTGACAAGTGCATGATAGTGTCAATCAAGGACATCATCCGATGGGATTCATCCAAAATTCGTCTGCCGAAAACTTTCAAATCCTCTTCACTTTGGTACATACCGCTGGAGATAATTTCCGCGAACCCGCTGATAGATGTCAAAGGTGTTTTTAATTCATGGGAAACGTTCGCCGAAAATTCCCGGCGCATGCGTTCCGCCATGTAATTTGCCGTCATATCGCTGAGAACAAGGAGCAGCCCTTCTTCCCCATCAGTCAGTTCCGTTTTTGCCGTAGTCATCCGGAATGGATTCCCAAAGAGCGTCATCGTATACTCGCGGGAACGTTCAGAACGATAGGCACGTCCGACAGCACGAAGAAAATCTTCATCATGATAGAGAAAGGAAATGCGGCGGAAGCGCTTGTCTTTTTCCACATGAAATATTTCTTTTACCCGCTCATTATAATCGACAACCTCTTTCCGGCTGTTCAAAAGAATAATCCCATCAGAAATAGTATCCAAAATGGTACGGGTCGTATTTCTCTCTTCTTCAATATCTTCCAAATAGTTTTCTATTTCATCATGCTGTTCTTCCACCTTGTTGATGAGGGGCATAAGTTCTTCATATTCATCAGGCAGCCTGCCTATCTCTTTTCCCGCCATAATGTCCTGTATGATATTTCCCAAGCCACGGACGGGACTCAGGATACGGTTCGTCTCATGTTCCGCCGCAGCAAGACATCCCACGGAAAAAACAAGAAGGAAAAGGAGGACTTCAGGAATAAAATCAGACGCGACAAAAAAAGAAATTGCTTTTGATTTGGAAAAACGAAGAATGGTATCATCGGCCGTACGGTACGCTACATAACTTTTCGGATGCTCATCAGACGATTTATGAACGACTTCCCCGGAGCCCTCCCGGATCGCCTGCCGGACTTCGGGCATCTCGAGATAGTTCCTTCCAAGAGTTTCATCGGTATCGTAAAGAATACTCCCTTTATCCGTAAGCCATACGATATGGATGTCCTTATTATTTCCATCATAAATAGCATCAAGGTATGCCTTGCTTTCAGGAGCCTTCTCCATAGATACCGCTGCGGCGGCCGTCTGAGCCACACGCGCCAGTTCACGGTCCGCCTGTTCCTGCATGCTTTGATAATGGAGGATAACTGTCAGTAAAAATGCGAGTGCTACTGAAATAACCCCCATCATTAAAAGACTTTTATGTATTCTTGCTCTCATAAACTGCACCTGCTTTAAATTATTATTTATGTACCTTTCATGTTGTTATTATACTACCAATTCCGTCTGTTCACGGCAAGAATAGAAATCCCCTGTATAATAAAGAGAGGAAAAGAGGTTATTTTATGAAAATACAAATTCCTGACGACTTTGATCCGGAAAAAATCATACGGAGCGGACAATGTTTCCGTGCCTCCGCACAGCCCGACGGTTCCTTCCATTTCATCACAGGGAAAAACACGTTGTCTCTATCCCCGCTTGGAACGGATACCTGGGAAGCGGACTGCACCCCTTACGCATGGAAGCGGGTGTGGGCTCCTTATTTTGATTTATCTGTTTCTTACAAGTCGTTCAGACGTTCCATTCCCGCAAAAGATCATTTTCTCAGGGCTGCGGCCGGATATGGAAAAGGTATCCGTATCTTGCGGCAGGATCCTTTTGAAATGCTCATCACCTTTATTATCTCCCAAAGGAAATCCATTCCCGCTATACGGAGTTCCGTGGAAAAACTTTGTCTTGCCGCAGGAAAGGAAATTACAAAAAATGGGCGGACTTTTTACACATTTCCCTCCCCGTCAGCGCTCGGGAAATTATCTGTCAATGAATTGAAAAACTGTTCTCTCGGGTACCGGGCCGCCTATATTCATGCCACAGTCCGCATGATTGCGAGAGAAAAGATCAGCTTCACTAAAATGGAAACATTGTCTGATAAAGAACTTACGGAAAAACTTCTTCTGTTTCCCGGAGCAGGCATCAAAGTGGTAAATTGTATTTCCCTATTCGCTTACCACCGCACGGCAGCCGCACCTGTAGACGTGTGGATCGGGCGGGTCATTCAGAAATATTATGGCGGAATCAGCCCGTTCCCATCTTATGGCCATGCAGCAGGCATTTTTCAGCAGTATATGTTCTTCTACGCGCAGGCAAAGAAATTAAAATAGAAAAAAATGACGAACATTTCTGTCCGTCATTTACAGCAGGCATCACTTAAAGCGGACACCTGCTTTTTTTAATTGTTTGAAGATGTACTTCATCGTGTGATAGAGCGTCTCCCCGTCTTCAGCGGTAATCCGCTTTTCGTCATAAAGATCTAAATCCCGATAGTAACAGCTGAGTTTCCCGCTTAGGTCTTCTAATGTCTCTCTGTCATCACAGCCGCTGAATTCACCGGAGCCTCCCCGAAAAACCTCTTCCGTCATTTTCCGTTCTTCTTCACGATACTTTTCCAATTCTTTCCGAAGCGCTTCATTTTCCGCTTCTGTTCTGCGCAGCCGTTCCTGCAAACCATCCGCTAAGCCTTCCATCGTCTTAATCATTTCCCTGGCTGCCGCCAGTGCCGTGTCTTTCATGTAATCCTCCTTTACATATTTTCTGCGATGGCATCCCATCGTTCATAAAGTTTTGCCAGCTTTTCTTCCGCGTCCTTATACTCTTCCGTAAGGGCGGCATAATTTTCAGGCTCGCTGTTCATACGGAAAGTGTACATTTTCACGGCCGCTTCCTGCCGTGCAATTTCCATTTCCACCTGCTCCAGCTTTTTTGCTGCCGCTATGGAAATCCCCTTCTTTTCTACCTTTTTTGGTTCCGCCTTGGATACCGTCATTTTGGCAGGCGTCTTGGCAGTCTTTGCATTTCCCCTGTCCTTTTCAAATTCTTCCAGGTCTTTTTTCTTTTCTTTATAGTAAGTGTAGTTGCCAAGGTACTCAGTAAGCCTGCCATTGTCCAGCTCTAATGTGCGCATCACAACTTTATCGAGAAAATACCGGTCATGGGAAACGATCAGACAGGTTCCGCCGAAAGCCTGTATGGCTTCTTCCATGATTTCCCTCGTAGGAATATCCAGATGGTTTGTCGGTTCATCAAGGATGAGAAAGTTCGGCCGTTTCAGAAAGAGACATAACAAGGACAGCCTCGCCTTTTCACCGCCGGAAAGAAGAGATATTTTTTTGAAAACATCTTCTCCCCGAAAGAGGAACATGCCCAGCACATTTCTTGCTTCCGCTTCGCCATAATTGAAAAGATCCCGCACCTCATCAATAACGGTTCGATCCAGTGAAAGCCACTCCTGCTCCTGAGAGTAGTAACCCACCTGTACATGGCTTCCTATATGGATAAGCGTTTTCTCTCCCGCCAGTTCCCCTGTAATCATTTTCAGGAGGGTCGTCTTCCCCGCACCGTTCGGTCCGATAAGTCCTACCGTCTCCCCTTTTTTTATATGCATTTCTATATCTTTAAATAAAGGAGTCCCATTATATCCTGCCGTACCATGAAGGATATCAAGAACCTTATCCGCACAGTCATCAGGCGGTGTGAAATGAAAACGCAGTGTGGCCTGCCGGTTCGGTTTTTCCAGCCGTTCCAAGCGGTTCAGCTGCGACTGCCGTCCCCGTGCCTGTTTTGACTTGATCCCCGCTTTGTATCTTCTTATGTATTCTTCCGTTTCACGGATATGCTCCTGCTGCTTTTCATATGCTTTTTCATAAGCCGCCGTTTCCCGTGTCTTCGTATCCATATACCGCGTATAGCCGCCGCGGTAAGAATGAATGCGGTGATTCTCCAGATCGATAATGCCTGTCGCCGCAGCATCAAGAAAATAACGGTCATGAGAAATCATAAGCACGCCTCCTTTATAGGAGCGAAGATAATCCTCCAGCCATTCCAGCATGCCCATGTCCAAATGGTTTGTCGGTTCGTCAAGAAGAAGGAAATCCGGATGACGCACGAAAGCAGCCGCCAAATTAATCCTGACCTTCTGACCGCCGGAAAAAGAATGAATATCCCGATCCCAGTCCTCTTCCGTAAAACCGAGACCCGTTAAAATTTTTTTCGTGGCAGATTCATAATCATAACCGCCGAGAAATTCAAAACGGGCTTCCGTTTTTCCATATTCCAAAACAAGATCAGCGTCATCTTTATGAAATTCCAATTCGGCTGCCAGCCGTTCCATTCTGTCTTTATAAAAGAGAACGTCTTTCCATGCTTCTTCCATTTCATCACGTATCGTTTCACCGGCATAATCGAAATCCTGGCGAAGGTAGCCGATTACTGCACCATCACTGGCTTTTATCGTTCCCCGGTCAGCCTCTTCCCTTCCCATGATACATTTCAGGAGTGTCGTTTTCCCTGCGCCGTTCGCCCCTACAAGCCCAATATGTTCGCCGCTTTTCAATTCGAAAGAAACATTTTCAAAAACGCTGTTAATGCCAAAATATTTAGTTAAACCATTGACTCTAAGTACTGCCATATTTCCCTTATCTTCCTATAAAAGCGGTTCATCTGTCCAGTATTTCCGCTTTTATGATGATGACTATTTCCGACTCCTCCACGGATCGGCTCTTGCTCTGGAAAAGTTTTCCCAGTAAGGGGATATCTCCCAGAATAGGAACTTTCCTAAAGGTTTTATTTTCTTCCTTATCTATCAGACCCCCGATAGTAAGCATATCGCCCGACCGGAGACGGACCAGCGTATTTGCCTGGCGGGTAATGATACGGTAAGCCCGCATTTCAGGCACAAGGTACGGCGTGGAAACCTCAGCATTCACATTTGCGGTGATTTCCCCGTCCGCACTGATTCGGGGCGTGTAGGTAAGCTTGATGCCTGCGTCGCGGTATTCCGTGGTCGTTGTCCGAACGCCGTTATCCACGTGCTCCACGATAACCGGAATTTTATTTCCTATAAGTATTTCCGCTTCCCGCCCGTTCATGGTGACCACATTCGGCCGGGCAAGGATTCTCGCTTTGCCTGTAGAAACAAGAGCATTCAGGTTAGCCCTGAAAAAAGCGGTGTAGGGATGCCCTGCCACGGATCTGCCGTAGGAAATACCTGCGTAGCCTTCAGGAATCTTCACATTCCATCCGTTATGTTCGATATTCCGCATCCGCGGATTTCCATTTTTATCATACTTTATATTTCCCGCATCATCGGTGACATACCGCTGTTCATTCCAGCTTTCCCTGCGATACTCGCCGCTGCCGGTAAGAGCTTTAAAATCCCAGTCGATCCCAAGTTCTTTGGAATGGGATCGGTTCACGGCAATAACTTCCGCCTCTACTTTTACCTGCTTTTCAGGAACATCCAGAGAGCGGAGAACCGCAGCGGTTTCCATGATTTCCAAAGGTGTTCCGCTCAGAATGACCGCGTTTGCCGTCTGGTTATATGCTACATGGACGCTGTCAGAAAGCTGGCGAATCCCTTCCGCCACCTCTTTCGCTTCCGCATAAGACAATTTATAGGATTTCGTTGCTCTTCCCCCATTTTTCATGGCGGATTCCCCAAAAACAATAAGCATGCTCCCCTCTTCCCGTGCTATGAGTCCCTGGGAAACCAGCATGGCATGGAGCGCTTCTTTCGGCGTGACGTGATCTAAATCAGCCGTCACACTTCCTGTAACTGTACCGCCGAAGACAATATTTTTCCCTGTAAGTTCCGCCAGACTCCGGAGGACCTCCTGGATAGGCGCATTCTTTACATGAAGACTGAAATCGGAAGGTTCTTTTTCTTCCGTAACAGCATGTTTCGTTAAATAACTTTTTGCCTTTTCCCCTTTTCGTTCTTCCATGGATTGGCGGAGTGTTGCTTCCATCGTTTCGTGAGCACTCGTTTCCAGTTTCATCTCCGGCATTCTGTTTTCCGCATTGACAGAAAAAGGGAAACAGAAAAACAGAGTGCCTACGAATAAAAAGGCGGTATGTCTCAAGGCAGTTCCAAAAAAAGATTTCCTGCTGCCGATGATAACTGGACTGTTTTTTCTCCGATTGAAACGACTGACCATATACCCACCCGATCCCCTTTCCGAACTGTAACTGATTCTCCATTCACGGCAAGCATGGCCCGCCGATTCCCTCCATACTCCATGACTCCCTGTAAAACCGGGGCGAGATGGATAGTCCCCGTTGTCCCTTCTGCTGCCGGCATCTGCGGCGCTTCTTCATTCTCCCTCTTTGAATCATAAGACCGCACCGCATAAAACGGATCTTTCAACGGTTTTCCCCGCAAATAAAGAGCCGCATCATATTTTTTAACGCCGCCCGATATTTTTCCAAATTTCATTTCACTTTCATTTACAGCAGCAGGAGTTGTACCGTTTGCCTCTTCAGGAATAACGGTTGACGCTTTACCGACACCAAGAATGCCCCACACCGTTAAAACAGCCGCCACTGCCCCTGTCACCGGGACTATCCATCTCCTGCGCGCCCCCTCCATAACCTCATGCCTCTTTCATATATTTTTGTAAATACTTGCGGAGAATTTTCTTGTAATCCTCCACCCCGGCTGGTCGTATGTATTGATATCCGCCATAGCACCTTCATAGGCAGTAGCAAGGAAAAAGAAGTACATCAGCATTCCTATGTGGAATTCTGTCAGCTTTTCAATTTCTATCGCACAGCTCATCCTTTCTTCCTGTGCCAGAGCCTCCTGATTAGACCGGGCAGCGGCATTAAGCAGCATCCCCAAATCCACCATTCCGCCTGCGTGGCCGTTATCACAAAAGAAATCCGCTTTATCGGGAAGATTTCTCACGGAAATAAACTGTACAATTTTATTCTTCTTCCCCTGCTGGTGTTCCTGCGTAAGGGAATGCATATCTGTCGTACCTACACAGGCAACCGGAATGCGGCCGTTGTAAATGATATTCCCATAGGTATCAAATTTTTTCCCCAAAGACTCTCCCAGCAACTGGGCATACCACCAGCCTAACGCACGGAGGCCTGCACCATAAGGCATAATGACCTCTGCTGCCACTCCATACTCTTTCATGGCGATAAACTTGACCGCAGCCAGCATAAGTGCCGGGTTATCCGAAATTTTCCCCCGGCAATGCTCTTCCACAAATCTCGCACCGTCAAGAAAAGCCCTTATATCCAGACCGACCAACTTCCCCCAGACCAAACCGACTTGGGAAAAGACGCTGAAACGGCCGCCGATACCTTCAGGCACGACAAACTGTTCCCATCCTTCCCGTTCGGCCAATTCATGGAGCTTACCGATATTTCTGTCAGTGACTGTAATAAAAGAAAGCTCGCAAAAATCGGATAATTCCCGTCTCAATACATGGAAAGCCGCCATCGGTTCCACAGTTGTCCCCGACTTGGAAATTATCAGGAGCAGCACTCTCAATTTACGGCCGCAGCGGTCCCGTTCCCTCCGAAGCTGGCGAACGAGATCCATAAGCGCTGCAGGGTCGGCATTCTGTCCCGCAAAGAATACCTGCGGGTACCCGTTTCTTTCCCTGCGGGAACGCATATTCCAGTACGGACCATAAAAAATATCAAAAATCGCCTGATTTCCCAGATAAGATCCTCCTATCCTGATAGAAATCAGAACATCCTGTTCTTTCCCGATTCCGTCCAGCCGTTCCAGCCGCAGCCGCTCTTCTGCCGTCATGAGAACGTTTTCATCTAAAATATAAGGAAGGCGGGAAAAAAGAACCGCTTTGCCTCCCGGGCCTTTTCCCGTTTCTCTTATCCGCTGTACACGCTTTGCCGCATTGGAAATAACTGCTTCATAATTTTGCAGATCTTCCGCATTTACATTCCATTTACTGCCAAAAATATATTGTAAATCGACATCTAAATGTTTGTCTAAAGAAAATTTCATTCCAGCCCCTATAGCGATGACCCCAATCAGAATCTAAAATCTTTCGGCATGATCATAAATGTTGTTTTCTTTTCCACCGTGTCATACCGGATCCATCCATAGAATGAATGCATATCCCGGTAGTAAGTATAATAGCGGTGATCCACATTACCATTTTTCGCATCAATCGTCCAGGAAACGCTTACAGCATCTTTGGCTGTAAGTTCGAGTCTGAATCCTATATCAATCGGTTTCGTCGTACTGAACGTATCATAAAGATACGGCGTATATCCCGTGATCGCACGATTTGTATAATTGATCCATCCGGAAACCGCTCTGTATCCTCCCATAAGCCCCGCGGAATAGTATTTATTTTCACGTATCTCATTTTGGTATCCGTAGTAATCTTTGGCAATCCCTGCTCTCCAGTTAAAAGTCAGAAACCTGCCCAGCTTTATGGGATCACCGGAAATATACACGTCGAAGCCTTTATAACTGCCCTTACGGTTACCGCCTGCCCTTTCCTCATCCCAATAACCGATCTCTCCGTTTATACCTGCATAGAAGGGCGATTTAAACAGGTAATACCGATTAGACTTAAACTCAAGGGACGGCCGCTTTTTAATCCATAAACCGCCCTCATCATTGATGGAACTTTCTTTTTCAGCGTAATGGAAATTGAACCACCCGAAAGGTGTGCTGTAGCTAAAACCGGCATCCGGCTTGTATCCTGATTTCGTGTACCATTCATTGCGGATATAAAAATACAGATCGTCATTATGCGCTACAAGTAATTCAAGCCCATTATGCCATCCCCATCCGTTATCGCTGTCATACTTCGGGCGGGGAAGGAGCGACCACGGGCTGGTCGCATTGTCATTTTTCAAAGAAGCCCTGTACTTGGGAAAAGAAATAAGGGTTGTATTCTTCACCTTTAATTTTACATCATAAGCCGTGTAATGATCTCCCGGATAAATTTCGATGGTATCTGCTTCAATCCGATAGTCAGGTACTTTGGCGACAGCATGCTTCGTCGTGAAGTAGCCTCTATCCGCAACCATTTTATTGTCCTTACGATAATAAGTCCCTTTATCCCCTTTAAAATAGTAAAGACCTGAATCCCAGCCTGAAAAGTCATAGAACTTTCCTATGGATGCGGCACCGTCATATTCCGCCCGCTGTGCCGTCATATCAGTAGTGGGATTTTTCCAGTGTACTTCTCCCGGAATAACATACTGCTGGGTAACCGTATTTCCATAGACATATTCTGTAGTGTACTGATCCATCATCTGGCGCATATCAATACGCCCCTCCGCCATAACATCTCCTGTAGAATGGTTATAACGGATATAGTCCGCAGTAAAAGTTAAAGGATGTTCAGGAGAAATCCCGGTATCTTTTGCCTTCTTCCCTTTTTTTGCTGCCGAAGACGGGGAATCGGATTCTACCGGTTCCTTTGTTTTTGCATTGTTCCGATTTACAAGAACTTCCGCAGGACGAATCGGGCGCACTACGCCCTTATGATCCTCATCGACGACGAACCCTTCTTCATAAGTTATATCGCCTGCCGCCGAAACATATCCTTCCGGACCCGTTCCCAGAAAAAGGGCACACCCTAAAATCAATGCCCTTTTTAATTTCGATTTATTCATTTCTTACAATAACTACTGATGCATTTTCTTCTCCTTCATCAGCAGCCTTTTCCGCTGTCCCGGAAACATCCGCTTTTGTCTCTTCCGCATCAGATTTTACTGTTTTTGTCTTGGTATCTACTTCATCTCCGTCCTCATTGACGAACTTCAATTCATTCCGCATATTTTCCACAGTATTCACAGAAGAACCGGCATCAGAAGCCATTGTACTCCCTGCCTCTCCGGCAACAGCCGACTTGGCCACTCTCTTGCGAAGTACCATGTTCGGTGCGCCGGAAGCGGTAACAAGACCTTTCGTGGTAACATCTTTCTGCGTTTGTATATACAATTCAGATCCTGCAGGAAGTTCCACATCTTTGCCTTTAACAAAAAAACCGCCTACCAGGCCAACCGGCCCCAGCGCCAATGCGCCGATAGTAGAAGCGCCTACGGCAGCAGCTTCCATCTTCAGCTTATCTTTTGCTTCCGGTCCGAGAACGGTCGGAATCGGTTCATCATCCAAAGAAAATACCTGATCAAATGAAATATCCAGTTTACCACTGCGTCCAAAGCTCTTCGGCCGGGATACTTTCGTCACCACGCCGCTTCCTCTGGAACCGCGGGGCAGCACAAGAATGTCACCGACCTTCACATCTTCCTGCACGGTAAATTCTACAGGGTCACCCACAAGGTTTGTTTTGCTGCTGATATTATCATTTAAAGAAATCTTGAATACCGTCTTTTCAGGAAGAACAACATCCTTCATTTCCGAATGTTGATCTCCATAAATAGCTTTTTCCAATTCCGCGGTACGCTTATCTAATGCGCCTGATTTCACGCTGCCGAAAACGCTTTTTTCCATACCACCGATACGGCCGGCAAGCGGTTCCCGCTTAATTTCATCAGTCAGGTAGTACTCCAGGGCATTCGTCCGGGAAGAGATGGACGGTGCAGCATCATTACCACTGTTTACCACATCAGCATAAAGATTTCCGACCCGGTCATCAAGACCCACGCCTGTCGAACTGCCTGTGCCATAAATTAAATTATCGGCGGAAGTAATCCGTTCGGTAAGGGAGCCGTTGCGCGTTTCCCCATAAAGGACATCTTCCACCCGTTCCATACGTCCGTTCAGGGTCGTCGGTTCGGCTGCTGCTCCCGGAAATACGAGTAACAAAGAAATACCTGCTGCAAGAATAGATTTTTTCATGCTGAGTCCTCCGATTAAACTCTTACATCAATAACGGCGGAAACACCTACGCCCTGTACACGGCTGAAACTGGTCGGGTTCTTACTGTCCATAGGAATTAGACCTTTGATGCGGAAAAGCTTGTTATTCCAGCTGATTTCAAGCTGGCCTACCGCTTCCACCTTTTCCACCTGATCCGCATCGCCGATAACCTGTGCTGCTCCGATATATCCTCTGTTACCGATACTGACGATAGGAACAACCTTTGTAGCATAGTTCGTACCTGCGCCTTCTTTCATCATAACAGAATTGATGGCACTGTTCAGCGATTCACCATACTTATCCACAAGGAACCCTATACCGCCTACTTTCACAATACCGCCGAGAATACTGCCCAATCCGGATGCAGAAACCCCGGAAAACACACCTGTACCAATCATGGCAGCCGCCATAAGGGCGACTCCAACTCTTTTTATATGCATAATCAATTCCTCCTTCATACAAAATGCATCAAAAACGATGCCTGTATTTTGATTCCATTACCCCTATAATACTTATTTTATTATAAGTTAAAAGAAGTCTCTGCGCAAACAGAAACCTCTTGTCATCCTCTTCTTTCTTTATTTCATCTTATCAGGTAGCGGATAAGCCTTCCGCTTTCCTTGCCGCTTTTGTTCCCGGCTGGTGCATGACTTTCGGAGCTTTCAACTTATTATACGCCTGAATCATCATCGCACATTCCACACGCTTCTTTTGAATTTCACAGGTAATCCCGTAAGGCTTATGGATATCCCCGGCATAAGCTTCATTATTTGCATGGCAGCCGCCGGAGCAGAAGAATTTTGCCCAGCAGTCCACACATTCAGGCTTGCTAAACACATGGTTCACACGGAAATCGCGCATCATCTTCATGTTCTTGAGTCCCTCAAAAACATTGCCGATCACATATCCTTTACGACCGACAAACTGGTGGCACGGGTAAATATCTCCATTGGGCACAACCGCCAGATATTCATGCCCCGCTCCACATCCGCGAAGACGCTTCGGCAGGCAGGGGCCTCTCCAAAGATCCATATTGAAATGGAAGAAAAAAAAGGGATTTCCTTCCTCTTCACGCTTGATGAAAAACTTCGCCAATTTATCATATTCATCCTTCACCCGAGGCAGATCCGCCTCTTTGATGGAATAATCCGCCGTGTCATCGCCGACAACCGGTTCCATAGAAACCGCGGGAAATCCATGATTGAGCATATCTTCCACATCAGTAGTGAAATCCAGATTCTGCCTGGTGAAAGTACCGCGGACATAGTATTCTTCTCCATTGCGATGCTTGATGCAGTACTGGAGATTTTTCATAATGCGGTCATAAGTACCTTCATTATTCACACCGGGACGCATGGAGTCATGCATTTCCTTACGGCCGTCCAGTGACAGGATCAGGCTGATATGGTTATCCGTCAGATACTTCACCTTCTCCTTATCCAGAAGCATTCCGTTCGTCGTAAGAGACATCTTGATTTTTTTATCGTGTTTCTTCTCTTGCTGGCGAACATAGGTCACCGTCTGCTGCACCACATGCCAGTTCATGAGCGGTTCACCGCCGAAAAAGTCCAGCTCGCAATGTTCACGGTGTCCGCTGTGGGCGATGAGGAAATCAACAGCCCGGCGCGCCACATCGAAGCTCATGAGCATACGCCACTGTCCATATCCTCCCTGTCCGGCAAAGCAGTACTTGCAGCGGAGATTGCAGTCGTGGGCGATATTGATACACAGCGCCTTGACAATCGGTTTATCTTCGATCGCCATTTCATAATTCTTATCCATGGGCGCATAAAGAGACTGAGCCCTGATGAGTTCATCCAAATCATCCATGACTTCATTCAGCTCTTCAGCACCGTATTCTTTTTCGAGAGCGGATAAAGCTTCTTCTCTGCCCTCTCCTTTATAAAACTCCAGAACCCTGTATGTCACATCATCAACGACATGGACAATGCCGCTGTTCACATCCATAACGATATTCATATCATTTTGACGAAAACGATGAATCATGGGCTTTACATTATAATCCATGAATTTTTCTGAGCCCCCAAAAGAAATATTTTCTTACAACAATTGAAAAACTCCCGACCATAAGATCGGGAGCATGGCCGTTCCTTACGCTTCTTCAGCTTCTTCCTGTTCCGTACAGAGCAGGTTGCCAATGGTGCAGCTGGTCTTGCATGCAGACTGACAGGAAGTCTGGCATTCGCTGCAGCCTTCAAATTTGATGGAGTCCTGCAGAGAAGAGCTGTTAATCGTAACGATGTGTTTAGACATGATGTCACCTCCCGAAACAACCTTTACTTTGATTATAATAGCACAGAAAATGCAGAAAGCACAATATATAACTTCGATTTCCCTTAAAAAAGCGACCAGATTCCGTAGATGGCACCTACAGGCAGGAGCATTGCTGCAAATACTGCGCCTAAACATCCGTCTTTTCTTCCGTTCACCATGAGCCATTCATCAGCAATTTGTTTCATTTCGCGGAATTCTCTGTCCATTTCCTTAATGAGTTTCCACAGCTCCCGGCAATCGGCTTCGGACATCGCTTTAGAGTCATCCGTCTTTACACCTCTTTCTTCTTTCGACGGCACGTTTTTCTTCGCCGCTTCTTCCGCTTCCTTCATTTCATCAAGAATATGATCCCGCCAGTCTCCTGATTTTTCTTCTTCCTTTTCGGGAACAATTTCCTCCGGCTCTTCCTCCGCAATATCCGCTGCTTTCGCTGCCCCTTGATCCACAGCTTTCAGGAGCGCTTTTTTCAGCTTGTCCAAATCTTCCGAATATTTATGGACAGCCGCATCCCAAAGAGCAGAATCGATACGCTGTCGAAAATCGTAAAGTGAGCCCCGTGTCGCCTGATCCAAAAGAAACTTCGTCTGGTCCATATCAAAAAAGATATCTCCTATGTCTTCTTTATTTTGAAATTTCTTTTTTCCCATTTTCACGCAGTACATAAACGTACCGATATGCGCCCGCAAAAGGCCGATCGGACTGGCGGATTCATTACTTCTGTCAAAAAATCCCATGGTCAGCTCCTCATTTGAATTATTTTTTATTATAAAGGATTCCCCGAAATACCGCAAAAGAAAAAGACTCCCCGCTTCGGAAAGTCCCTCAAAAAATGGAGCGGGTGAAGGGAATCGAACCCTCGTAACCAGCTTGGAAGGCTGGCGCTCTACCATTGAGCTACACCCGCATGTGGTCGGAGCAGCAGGATTTGAACCTGCGACCCCTTGGTCCCGAACCAAGTGCGCTACCAAACTGCGCTATGCCCCGGCAACGTAGTTTATTATAGCCATATTTTTCTTTCCTGTCAATGCGCTTCGGAAAGAAATTCGCCAAAGTGCTTCCTCTGATTGCCGCAGTCTTTTTATCCTTTTCATTTATGCTATTCTGCCGGCATAGCATTTTGTTTCATCAGCTTTTCGGAAATATGCTTTCCTTCTTCCGTCATGGCAAGACCTGCAAGGCTGGTTTCACGAAGGGACACAGGCATAAGGCGCCCGATTCTTCCCATAGCGTCAATCACATCATCAGGAGGGATGACGGAACGGATCCCCATCATTGCCATTTCCACCGCCACAAGGGCATGTACCGCATGGAATCCGTTTCTTTTCACGCAGGGAACCTCCACAAGACCCGCCACAGGATCACAGGCAAGCCCCAAAATATTTTTCATCGCCAGCGCCATAGCGTTCCCCATTTCCTCTGTCGTACCATGGAGTAAATCCACTGCCGCAGCCGCAGCCATCGCCGCCGCTGTGCCGCATTCCGCCTGGCAGCCGCCAACTGCCCCCGAAATCGAAGCATTCTCCGCAGTAATCCGTCCGATGGCTCCCGCTGTAAATAACGCGCGGGTCACATCATTGAGAGTAGAATTTTCTTCTTCCGCCACTGCCGCCAAAACAGCCGGTACAATCCCGCAGGATCCTGCTGTCGGACACGCCACGATACGGAACATTTTAGCATTTGCTTCCGCTGTTGCTATAGCATAAGCACAGGCACGGCGGCATACAGGACTCAAAAAACGGCTTTCCCGCATGAAAATGGCATTGGCATCACCACCCACAAGTCCGCTGGCAGATTTTTTCGTATCCGCCAGTCCGCGCTGGATAGACTGACGGAAAACGGGAATGGTCTTTTTCATCTTTTCCCATACTTCATCAAAGTCTTTTCCGCTTTCTTCCGACTCCAGCCGGCATGCAATAACACCGGGAGAGCAATGGTTTTCTTCTGCCAGCGCAAAAAGTTCCTTTACGGAATGATATGTTTTCATAATACCCTGCCTTAAATAATATCCAGTGTCATAACGCTGTTGATATTTTTATTTCCTTCTTTGATCCTGCAAATAACAGATTCGGGAACCTTTTGGTCGGAATGGATGATCATCACCGCTTCCGTTCCTTTCCCTTTGCGGAATACGCGCATATTGGAAATATTCACATGTTCTTCTGCAAGAATCTTCCCTACATCGGCAACAATACCGGGCACGTCATTATGATTGGTGAGGAGTGTATACTCCTCACCCGTGATTTCCACAGGGAACCCGTCAATTTCCGTAATCATGACACGGCCGCCGCCTAAGGACCGCCCTACCACTGTCGCCATTCTTCCACTTTTCCCCTTCATTTTGATTTCCGCCACATTGGGATGTCCCATATCCAGGGAAGATGCCTGAAAGGAAACGGAAAGCCCCCGTTCCTCCGCGGTAGTAATCGCATCACGAATCGTGCCGCTGTCGGGCGCATAGCCCATAAGACCCGCCACGAGCGCCTTATCCGTACCGTGCCCCTTTCCTGTGGTTGCAAAAGAACCGTACAGCGTAATCTCCGCTGAAACCGGTTCGTCATTTAATATTTCCCGTGCTATTTTTCCAATACGCGCGGCGCCTGCCGTATGTGAGCTGGAAGGACCGATCATGACCGGTCCTATAATATCAAATATCCCCATCTTCCACCTGTCGTTTTAAAATCTTATTATTCTATACGTCATTAAAGCATTTTAATCATCCGTATTCAACAAGGATAACCAAAATGCTTTTCCATGCATATAATTTCTTATATTCTTACATCCAATGGGACAAGTCAAACTCCTCGCCGATGGTTGCCTTGATGCAGGCACGGGCGATGTACATCCCCATAAGGGTCAGCGAAGATCTGCGGAGCAGACTGGTGTCCCATACTTCCTGCATACTTGCCAGGTCGGGAGAAATCTTTTCCAGGATGTATGATAATTCCTTTCTGTCATAATCCACCGGACGGGAATGGAGAACTTTCAGAAGGTAAGTCTTGTCTTCCTCTTTGGTAATCCCCATATCAGCACAAAAATCCGCAAAGAGGGAATCATCCACCACCGCCGGTTTATAGTATGAATTGTACAGACTGGGGACAAGAGCATCTTCAGGCCAGTCGGATTTCACGGAAGAAAGTTCGCTCTTCATGGCGCCGCGGTAAGCAAAAATAAGAGGGTATGAATCATGAAGCACCCTGCCAAAAGAGATTTCTCTGTTTTCCAAAGAGACACAGCGAATATATTCCATCTGCTGATAACCGCTGTATTCATCAGGCAGCTCCTTAAGAAACGGAGTAATATACTTTCTCGTGTACTTACGGAAGGCCTCCATATCCACATTATCCGTATTCCTTGAATAATGAAAAAGAAGAAGGAGCGACAACGCATTGAATTGTGTTTCTTCCATGCGGGGCATCGCTTTCAGCGCATCATAGGCAAGGGTTGTCCTCGTTTCGGAACGGCGGCCCCTGGCCACATCTACAAATGCATCGGTCACCATGGAAAGAACCGTATCGTTCGGCATCAGCACATACGTACGCTGGGCGTTCTGTAACGCTTCCTGTACCATGATATGTGTCAGACTGTCTGCCATATCTTTAGGATCCATATCCATATTACGGATTAAGTGTCCAGTTACCATCCTTGTATCTTGTTCCACGACAGAAGAAACCGCGCCGTACCGGTTCAGGAAATGCCGGACAAACCGTTCTTCCAGAGATTGGAGTGTCGGTGTGCCTTCCAAAATCTCAGGAGCTTTTTCCGCGGTAAAGGCAGATACCTTCCCTGAAGGCATTTTAGCAGGCGGCATCGTCTTTTCCAGTTCACCCCGGTCGAAAACACGGGTAGCGTCATCAGCACCCATAGCGGCATCAGCCTTTTTTATAATTTCCTTTACAGGCAAAATCTGTGTAGTCTCACCGGCGGATTTTCCGGCACCAGCTGATTTTTTCCTCAAAGGAAATTCTGCGGTCGTCTCAGGCACTGCCTGCCGGACCGGCACCTTTTTACGGCGGGGACGCACGGGAATTTCCGCGGTCACTTCCGCTTTCACCCCGGCGTGCCGCGATTTACCGCCAACGCCGTACACTATAAACCGGCATACAATAAAAAACAGGATAGCAACTGCAGCTACCACCATATAAGGCACAATAAACATGAGTACTCCTTACACATTATAAAATACGCTTAAATTTTATCATATTTCCATAGGCCGTTCAATGATATGACAAGCACCGCCTGTTATAATAAGAATAAAGGAGATACCATGGACACAACGATTACACTGCCGGCGGGAGGGAAACTGCATGCATCACGTTCCCACCTTTGTCTGGCTTTTGAAAAAACACGTTTTTCCCTTTCCACCGCCATTTACGGCGGCGGTTTTAAAGAAATTAATTATGCAGTCAACCAGAAACTGGAAACCTTTTATCCATCGGAAGATCGATTTCCCGGAGGGTCTGTCCCTGAATTTTTACGTCTTTCCATTTTGGAAAACGGATATGATCCGGAAAAAACCTGTGCCCTTCTTACAGCGGCAAAGATGGAATGGCGTTCCGTGAAAACATTTTCCCATAAGGAGCTTCTTCTTGACGCAGTTACTACGGGCGGTGCGGAAAAAACGGCGGCCCGCGCAGGTTCTCCGCCACTCTATACAGAAAAAGACGGTCACTTCTTTCCCGTAGGTACGATCAATATCATGATCAGTCTGAATATTTCCCTTCCTTCCGCCATCATGACGCGGGCCATCATCACGATCACTGAAGGGAAGACGGCGGCCCTGCAGGATCTGGGTATCGCCGATGTGAATAACGGTCTGCCTGCTACGGGCACGGGAACGGACGGCATCACGCTCATCACCGATCCGGATGCCCCGCGTTATACGGACGCAGGCACTTTCTCCGTCCTCGGTTCGCTTCTTGCTTCCGCAGCGTATGAAACAGTCCGCGAATGTCTGGAGCTCTATGACAAGCCGTGGAACCGGGATGATTCTCTCGCTACGCCGCCCGCCGTCGATTTGTCCCGCTTAAGGAATAAAGAATGCGATCATTAGACAAATATTTCCCCTTTTGTTATGATGGGACATATATTTGATGATAAAAGGAGTTGGTTAAGGCTATGCCATATGACGAGCGATCGATCAATGAACTATATGAATCCGCGGAAATTACCCCCATGGGAATCCAGTTGGAAGTGAACGCGGAAATATTCACCACGATTTACAATCTGCTTTCCAATATGAGAAGTGAAGAAGGAATCCAACAGGAGGATGAAAAACGCCTTCTCCATTTATGGCGGAAAACGGTTCGCGCCATGTCCAAGGTGGAACTCCGAAAAGGTCATGGGATTTCTATGGAAAAACAGATTGAAATGCTCAAAGAGGCATATGCCATCGAAACGAAGTACACAGCAGACCAGCTTTTTTCTTCCGTGAGCTCCTCCAAACTGACAAAAGAAGAGTTGGAAGAAGTCCGACGTTTTTCCGCCGAAGAGATGAATACCCTTTTCAACTCGGTCATCTGGCCTGCCATGATAAAGGGCAAAACAGGGGCGCAGGAGAATCCGACAGCCTTCATTATCGCAGGCCAGCCAGGTTCCGGAAAGACACGGATGTCCTCCGTGATCATCGATGACTACGACGGCGACATTATCCAGTCCATGAGTGACAACTTCCGCGGGTTTCATCCCCGGGCAAAAGAAGTTTTTCAGAAATACGGACGCTATTGTACCTATTTTTCCACAAAGGAAGGGAAATATCTTTCTGACTTAGCCATGCGGAAAGCAGCAGAAGAGAAGTATCACATCCTGCAGGAAGGCTCTCTTGATGACTCCGCCCACACCATGGCGCTCATCAGTTATCTGAAAGAAAAAGGATATACTATCTGCGTACTTCTCCGTGCCTGCCCGAAGAAAGACAGCTGGAAAGCCATCCACCAGCTTTACCTGCAGCAGCGGTTAAAAGCGCCGGGCCTGTCCAGACTCATTTCAAAAGAACAGCATGATAAGGCCTGTCTCTCTTTCCTGTCAGCCACCAATGATTTGATTGACCAAAACCTCATGGACCGGCTCATTATCAAAAGTCCGAAAGGCCTTCTGTATGACAGCGATGATATGCCGACAGAGCGGGTAAGCGACGTCCTGTCCAAACGTATCGGCAAGTAAAATGGGAGCGGGGAAACCTGCTCTTTTTTATGAAAGGAATGTATGAATTCTTCCGCTAAAAATCTATTATTGGAAAAAGCACGCTCCCTCCTGCTGGACGCCGTAGGATGCATGTCCTGCCCTATCGCCCCCCAGCTTTCCGAAAAACTGGAAAAAGCGGGTCCCGTTCCTTTCGCGCCGGCAGAGATAGAAAAGCGGCTGGCGCCTGAAGAAATTCTCGCGGATACGAAGTCCATTGCTGTTATTCTCTTCCCTTACCGGTACCCCGAGGAAAAGAATGCAAATATCGCCCTTTATGCACGAGCCAAAGATTATCACCACGTTGTCCGCGCGTATCTTGCAAAAATTATCGGATATATGGAAGAGCAGTATCCCAATGAAAAATTCCATGCGATTACCGATACATCCCCCATGGCAGACCGCTGGCTCGCTTACCAGGCAGGACTCGGTTTTTTCGGCAGGAACCACTGCCTCATCCATCCGAAGTACGGTTCTTACTTTACCATCGGAGCCATACTGACCACTTTGGCACTTCCTCCGGACACCCCGCTTGCAATGAACTGCGGCAGCTGCACCCGCTGCTTCGCGGCATGCCCCGGAAAAGCGCTTTCCCACGAACGGTTCAATCCGTGGCGATGCAAATCGTACCTCACGCAAAAGAAAGAAGTCTTAAATGAAGAAGAAAAAAATATTCTTCGTAAGACGCCGCTTATCTTCGGATGTGATGAGTGCCAGAAATGCTGTCCCTTTAATGAAAATGCAGCATACTCTCCCCTTCCGGAAACGGGTGCAGACCGGATCCCCCGTCTGGAAAGAGAAACACTGGAACAGATTTCAAACCGCCGATTTACAAAAGAATATGGAGAATATGCTTTTTCCTGGCGGGGCAGGCCCGTCTTACTCCGAAATATGGATATCATCGATAAAAAATAAATCACCTTCTTCACTGTATCGTGAATCGGGTGATTTATTTTTTATTGCGTTTTATATATTATTGCGTTTTATATATTTCAGAAAGAAAACAGGTTAATCTGTTCTTCTTCCGGCATACCGTGGAGGATTCCCATTTCATCCATAGTATCTATAATGCTCTGGCTTACCTTGCCTCGCTTTTTCAAATCTTCTTTCGACGTAAAGGGATGTTCCCTGCGGGCTTCAACAATTTCCTTTGCCACCGTATTTCCCAAAGCGGGAATGCAGTTGAACGGAGGGCGGAGTGCGCCGTCTTCCATGAGAAATTCAGAAGCGGATGATTTATTCAAGTCGATAGGCAGGAACTTCAAACCGCGAAGATACATTTCCGCCGCCGCCTCAATAACGGTGGCACTCCCTTTTTCCACCGCCGTTGGGTGGGGCAGCGAATTAATCCGCGCCAGCTCTGCCGACTGGGACGCCAGTCCTCTTAAAATAACCGCCGCATTGAATGCGCCTTCCGCCCGGATGGTGAAGTAAGCCGCATAGTAAGCAAGAGGTTCATACACCTTGAACCAGGCGATACGGAACGCCATCATAACGTAAGCCACCGCATGGGCTCTTGGGAAAAGGTAGGAGATTTTCAGGCACGAGTCAATGAACCACTGCGGTACCCGGGCATCTTCCAATTCTTTCCGGTTGTTGGAATTTCCTTTTTCCAGCCCTTTACCCTTACGCACGTTTTCCATGACTTTGAAAGCGGTCAGCGGTTTTACATGATGTTCAATCAGGTAGTTCATGATATCATCGCGCGTGGAAATCGCTTCTTCCAGTTTGACCTTGCCTGACGTAATCAAATCCCGCGCATTATTCAGCCACACGTTCGTCCCGTGAGAAAAGCCGGAAATGCGGACAAGCTCGGAGAAATTTTTGGGCCGCGTATCCTCCAGCATACCGCGGACAAAAGGTGTGCCGAATTCGGGAAGGCCAATCGCCCCCACGGTAATCCCCTTGTCCCCCACCGCCGCTTTCAACTGTTCCGACGTAATGCCGAGAGCGTCAGGCGAGCTGAAAAGGGACAGCGTTTTTTCATCATTGAAAGGAATGTGAAGCGGATCGATGCCCGTGATATCCTGAAGCATACGAATGACTTTCGGATCATCGTGGCCCAGAATATCCAGTTTCAGCATACGCCCTGAAATGGAATGGTAATCAAAATGGGTGGTGATGGTACCCGGAATTTTTTCTCCCGTTTCATCTTTCAGCCATCTTTTATTGGCAGCATATTGGAGTGGCGTGAAATTGTGGATATCCATATCCCGGGGACAGACCATGATACCGGCGGGATGCTGCCCTGTGGTCCGTTTTACCCCTGCCACGCCGGCAGATAATTTTTCTATAAAAATATCATTGAATGTCAGCCCGCGGTTTTCCGCGTACCGTTTGACGAATCCGAAAGCTGTCTTATCCTGGATCCCCGCAATCGTTCCTGCGCGGAATACATTATCCCGCCCGAAGAGTTCTTCGGTGTACTTATGGGCCACCGCCTGGTCGTCGCCGGAGGAAAAATTCAGATCGATATCAGGCACTTTGTCTCCGTCAAATCCCAGGAAAACGGCAAACGGGATATTGTGTCCGTCCTTATTTAATTCCGTGCCGCAGTTCGGGCATTTCTTATCTGCCAGATCAAAACCGCCGCCGACGGAACCGTCAGTAAAGAATTGGTTCCAGTGGCAATGGGGACACACATAGTGGGGCGGAAGCGGATTCACTTCCGTGATGCCTGCCAGTGTCGCCACAAAAGAAGACCCGACAGAACCCCGGGATCCCACCAGGTAGCCGCGGTCGTTAGAATGCTTGACGAGTTTATGGGCGATGTAGTATAGGACGCCATAGCCGTGATTAATGATCGGTGTCAACTCCAAATCAAGCCTGTCCCGGATGATTTCCGGCAGCGGTTCTCCATAAAGCTCCACCGCTTTCTCATAGCACATGGCTTTCAGCTTATCATCGGCACCGGCAATTTTCGGATTGTACGATTTCCATTCTTCCGCCAGCGGTTCAATGATCTCGCACTGCTCCGCCACTCGGCGGGTATTCGTGATGACGATCTCCTCCGCTTTTTCTTTCGGCAGATAGCTGAATTCCTCCAGCATTTCCTCCGTCGTCCGAAGGTATACCGGCGGATGGGATTCTATTTTCCCCGGTTTTTCCCAGTTGGACAAAAGGATATCTCTGTCCCGCGCGTATTCGGCAAAAAGGTAGTGGGCATCAGATGTGGCGCATATGGGAATCCCCGCTTTTTCTCCTATTTCAATAACTTTCTTGTTCAGCTCCTGCAAATCTTTTTTCGTCGTGATGGCAGCATACTTATCTTCATACAGCAAGAATTCATTGTTTCCCAGCGGCTGTACTTCCAGATAATCATAGAATTTCGCCAGACGGATCAGTTCTTCATCGCTGTCTCCGTTCAAAACGGCACAGAAAAATTCACCCATGACACAGGCGGAACCATACATCAGTCCGTCCCTGAATTCCTCAAGGAGCGGACGGGGCAGAAGAGGACGCTTGCGGTAGTATTTCAGATGGGACAGCGTCACAAGACGGTACAAATTGCGGAGACCCGTGATATTTTTTGCCAGCAGGATAATATGGCTGTACTGCTGCCGGTCACTGTCAATATCTTCAGGCACTTCATCGATCAGATAACCTTCCATGCCGTAGATGACTTTTTGCCCGTATTTTGCCGCCAATGTTTGTATTTGGGGAAATGCCTGAATGACGCCGTGATCCGTAATCGCCACGGCAGGATGCTTCCACTTTGCCGCCGTCCTGATGATCTCTTCATTATCGATGAGTCCGTCCAAACTCATTTTCGTATGAAGATGGAGTTCCACACGCGGTGTTTCGGCCATATCCTCATGGTTGATTTCTTTCTCTTTCCCCTGTTCCATCTGGGAAATATTCAGCACAAGGCCGCCGGTAAATTTATCAAGCTGCACATTCCCCCTGACTTTTACTGTCATATTCTTTTTTACACCGGTCAGCTTTTGTGCGTCTTCTTTCTTTTCAAAAAACTTTTTGCAAAGGATTCCGTCTGTCTCATCAGCCAGCTTCATGGTAAACAGACACCTGTTTTCACGGAGATCTCGGCACTCACAGTCAATGACAGTTCCCTGTACGACGATACCGCCCTGTTCTTCCCGGATCGTACTGATATCCGATATTTTCCCTTTAATATGTGATCTGCCTAAAAGGATGCCGTCCGTTCTCTTCTCTCCGGAAGCGGATAATTGGAAAGCAGAAGCAGGAAGCACGCTCTCTAAAGACGGCAATTCGCTCGAAAAAGAAATGCCTGCCGTTTGAGAAAGTGCAGGCCTGTCTTCCACTGGCGGAGCTGCAGCTATAGCCGCCTGCACATCACGGATAGAAGGCAGCTTGAAAACAGGTTCAGAATCAGCCTCCCCTTCCGGCGAATCTTCTGTCCTATGCATATCCATACCGCCATCCGGATTTCCAGCACCATACATCTCACTGAATTCTTCTTCCGGAAGAGACGCATCACCTATAGTCATTAAAAGGGGACAGACTTCTTCCGTCACATCATCCCCATTCAAATAAATATTCCTCAAACAGCGGATTTCATCGCTCATGGCTTTCAATACCTGAAGAGCCGCGTTTCTGTCATCGGCCTGAATGTACCAAGCCTGGCATTCTGTATCCACTTCCATTAAAGTAATGACTGAACCTTTCTGCTTTGATTTCAGCCGATACTTTCCCATTGTAATCCCTCCAATATGCAGCAGAACGCCTCAGTTCCCCAAAGGGATTATGACGGCTTTCTGCTCTTCTTTATTCTCTTTATCTCTTTTGTTCTTTTCCGTTGTTTTCTTGCCGGCATCCTGCCGTTCCTTTACTTCCTTCGCTTTCTTTTCAGCGGCAGCCTTCTTTTCGGCTTCTGCTTTTTTCGGATCTTTATTGTATGTAATCACAGTATCTACGGGATCATAGTATGACGGGAAACTTCTCTCGTAAACACGTCCGTCCGCCCAGCGGGCATACTGGAGGATTCCCGCATTATATCCTTCATGTCCGTATTCTACCGTCTTTTCTTCCGTCTGCACGGGATCCACCTTTTCCTGCGTATTGAATCCTATCGCGCCCGAATACTCAAGCAGAACGCGGGATTCCTCCGGTTTATCCTCCCTGGCGCCGATGATCCAGCATGTCACCGCGCCCGGTTCATACTTCGTATATACGTAAACCGGATTTTTAAAATTATTTATAAATTGAAAATCCAGGTCCCCATAAGAAACAGTAGCATCCTGTCCTATGGGCACATACGATGCCGGTGAAAAATGAGGACTCCGTTCTGTCACTTCCATTCCCGAAAGAAGCACCGCATTAAAAAGTGTTGTGCTCACCTGGCACACGCCGCCGCCATAACCGGGCTGCGGCTTTCCATTCACAATGACAGGCGCTTCCAAGTATCCCTTGTCCGGAGACCGTTCTCCTGTAGCATCGTTATAGGAAAATACGGTACCCGGATCCACTACAGACCCTCTGATGGCTTCCGCCGCTAATTCGATATTTCTGCTTCTGTTGGGACTTTCCCCAAAATTCGTCGTATAAACACCGAGAACCGTATTAAAATTTTTCAACCGCTCCTTTGTCAGCATCGGCATCTTTTCTTCCGTCACGGGAATTTCCACAGCATCCGTATCTTCACTGACAAGGGCATTTCCTACGATTTCCACAAGTTTCGGCCGATCAAAAACAAGATAAGGTACGCCCTCAATAAATTCCACTGTCCCGTCATCTTTTATGACAGGCATAGCCTCTTTCGGCGTCTGCCCATACTTCACGGCAAGTTCATCCACTTTCGTGCAAAGCGTTTCCCTGTCATAAAGCGGAACCACCCCTACTACATCACCGTAAATGACTGCTTTCCAGCGGGTGATCCAGTCAGAAAGCAGATTTCCCGTTTTCCCCAACCGCAAAAGCTCATCTGCCCTGCTTTTATCAAAATGCACGTTTAAATCCTTATATGACCACTCTTCATGAACCGCGCCATGGTTAAGTGCCAGTTTTTTTGCGGCAAGCTCTTCATTCTTTTCCTGAAAAAACTCCTCCAGCCGGACTTTCCCCATGCCGCCTACCGCGGTACCGTTCAGTCGGACGCCGGGGATGACCGTGTCTTTCCCCGCCCAGACAAAAGGAGCTGCTCCGGCAAGGACGGCAGCCGCTACAAAAATACCCCCGAAAACTTTTACAGTTTTATACATATCCGCCTCTCTCATTTACGCATACAATAACGCAGCAGCAGCTCTTTTACCGTTTGAGCGCTTCCTTCGCGAATTCCCCAATGATACTCAAATATATTCAGCAGCAGCCATTCCGCATCTTCTTCAGAAACAAAGCGGGCATCCTTCTCCAGATTTTCCCACGCCCATTGGTTCGTCACCCCTGCCGCTTTCTGTATCTGCGGCAAGGGTACATGGTTCCGCTGCATTTCTTTCAGTATTTTTATTTTTCTGAATTTAGCGGAAATAAACCCCAGATTTTTAATTGTTTCCGACACATCCGTAAACACATGATCGGTATTCTCCATAATGGCAGACGCATTTTTGGCAATCAGGGCATCAGTAAACTTAAAAATCCCCTGATCCATATACTCAGGCAAAGCGTATTCCAGAAGCTTTTTCGAAATACCGGTCCTGTTTCCTGCCATTAATACGATTTTATCACATTCTGTTTGAAGAAAAGGGCGGGAAATCGTCTCCCAGGAACCGATAACTTCTTCCATATACGCCCGTGCTTCCGGCTCCACCCGCTTCCCGCAGTCCATGAGCATCCGCACCATAACGGACGCGCCCTCCCGCGGCGCCAAAAGACTGCATTCTTCACTCCCGCAGACAGAAAGTAACGTTTTAGAGGCCTTCGTTCTTTTATCTAAAGCGCCGTCTACCGTAAAAATCGCCAATGTATCGGGTGTCAACTCTTTCAGTATATTTATGAAACCGTTAAATTCATTTTCTTCCTTTTTATCTTTCGGCGGCCTTTTTATAAAAAAAGGATTCTCCATGATCACTGCCGTCTTTGCGGCAAAGAGGGACTGCCCTTCCAGATAACTCCTGTAAAGGTCATAATTCCCCGGAGAATCAAGCACCGTCACCTCGGGTATTTCTCCATGAAAATAATCACGGATGATTTCTTCTCTCCGCAATCCGATAGTAACCGAGTCATTGCCGTATAAAATTTTGCAATTGGATAAGATTTGTTTTACTGCCATTATTTCCGTCCCATCTCCCCCGCAATAACCGCCATCCGTCTTTTTCCCATATCAATTCCGCCATCCCTTCGCTCTCCATATATGCTGCGGGACAATTGCAGAGATAAAAAACATCTTTGTCCTCACCGGCGAATCGCCCGCCGCCTCCATATACTGCCGCTTCAGGTCTTAATCTGTCCAGTTCCTTTTCCGATACGCCGCGGCGGAAACCGTTCGATCCTCCCACCCATGCAGTGTGTGGGGAATCTCCTTCACTGAAACTCTTATTTCCTGCAAAGTATACATCCCACGAACCTTTTCCCACACGAAGGGCACTTCCGTTTGTTATGACTGTCAATCCGTTTTTTAAGCGCAGGCGCGACGGCGATAGGTTTCTGACTGTTCCTTTGAAATCTTTTATAAGGAAAGGTGCAAGCGTTTCCGCTTTTCCTCCGACCGCCCATATCTCTTTTATTCTTGTATCCATTTCAAATGGGACAGGCTTCTTCACCTCTTCCAGATTGAGAAGAAGCACGTCTATATCAAAAATTCCATGGTACCCTAAGATTGAATCCAATTCGCGTCCGCTTGCCGCCGAAGGAATCCCGCTGCTTTTATAATACACGATCTTCGCGTCACCGGAGATAAGTACCGTCCCCGTATCTGCTCCCAAATCAGGCGCCAGCAGAACGGTCTCCCGGCGCGCCGCCCATTCTGCCAACAAAAGAATCGCCCCGGCAAAAATGATACCGGCAAGAAGATATTGCCCTTTCCGTTCCCATTTTCTTTTGAAACAGAAAACCGCCACTCCTATATAATACAAAATCCCTTCGGCAAGGGAAAGACTGCCCGCTTCAAAAGACGCTTCCGGCAGTGAAGAAATAAATCCATTCAACCGCAGCGCCGCCCAGAGGAAGTAATCGGCAAACTGCAAGATTCCTCCTGCCAGGGGCATCAAAAGGAAAGAAGAGAGCGCCGCCAAAAGTCCCCCAATGATCACCCATTCCAAAAGCGGCACAACGATCAGGTTGGCAGGTATGAAATATAGTGGGAAACTATGAAAATTATACAAAATAATGGGAAGCACGAGGACTTGGGCCGCCGTAGAAAGAGCACAGCCTTCACAGATCCGGGGCGGAATTTTTCCTAATCGGGCAAACGCATGCCGAAGCGGTTCATAAAAAAGCAGTATTCCTGCCGACGCGCAGACGGAAAGCTGGAAACTGATATCAAAAAGGAAATAGGGGTTCCACAAGAGCATCCCCGCCACTGCCGCTCCCAGAAGATTGAGCGCCGTCCTCCCCCGTTCCAGAAGGACACCGATCACGGCAAGAATTCCCATGAGGGACGCGCGGATCACAGGAGGCACAAAGCCTGACATAGCGGCGTACACGAGCACAAGAAGCACAGCGGGAACCACCGTTACCTTCATGGAAAGCCCCAGCCACTTCCCAAGGAAATATAAAAAACCGAAAAGCAGCGCGATGTGAGAACCGGAAACGGACAAGATGTGAATAATGCCGGTCACTGAAAAAGAATGGATGATGTCTTTGGGAATTTCTGAATAGTGTCCGCCGAAAAGAAGTGTCATCAGAACAGGAAGGCGTACAGGATCCATGTAGGAAGCAAAAAAATATGCCAACCGTTCCCTCATCGTTTCCGCCCAGCGCGTCACCCTATACTCCCCGGTTTCTCCTGCAGGGCGGATACGGTTGTTCTCCTTGCTGTAAATTCGTCCTAAGAGATGCCCGCTTTCGTAGCGCTTCTCCAGATCGATTTTCCCCGGATTCTTATATAAACGGAGGGGCCGCAGCTTTCCTTCCGCTTCCAGTGCAGTTCCGACAGGATATTTATTCTCAACGGCAAAGTCATACAGGTACACTGTTCCTGAAATGCTTTTTTCTTCTCCATCGGCATAACGGATTTTCCTCAGATCAATAAGGTACCGGGCATATCCGTCCTCCCCTTTGTCCACAAGAGGTTCCTCTGCAACGATGCCGCAGAAGGTTCCTTCACTGCCCACAATGTACTGTGACTGCTGTCTCCATATTTCTTCTGCTATTTCCATACGGACCGCACCGGCAGCACATAAAAAAAGAGCGCCGCATACCCACACAGCACCTGTTTTCCCGAAAACCCTCCCTGAAAGGATACCCATCAAAGACAAAAATAAAAAGAGTCCTCCCCCAAAAAGAGAAAACTCAAAAAAAGACGCAAAAAATATCCCTGCAGCCAAAAAGGAAGCACACCAAAGAAATATATATTTCCGTTTCATAAGGTAATCCGCTCTGACACTTTGGCGTACTTCCCCTCCCCGATGGTGGGTACCTCTTTCAATTCCTCTTTTGAGCGGAACCCGCCATGTTCGTTTCTGTATTCAATAATTTTATCTGCCGTCTTGGCTCCAATGCCGGGAAGTGTTTCCAGCTCCGTTCCCGAGGCATGATTAATATTCACCAAACCGGCTGCGGCGGGAGTCGTCCGTTCCGGATTGAGAGGAATATAGACCCTCATAGCATCTTCAACGGGTTCTGCCATATTGACGCCTTCCATATCCGCATAAGGAAGAACGTTTCCGGCAGCCTGCACCGCGTCATACACGCGGCTCCCCCGCTGCAGTTCATAGACACCCGGTTCTTTCACGGCGCCTACGACATATACGAGGACACGGCTTTCTTCATTTGCGTTTCCGCTTTCCGTTATTTCCGCAACCACGGAATCTTCTCCGGAGCGTTTCCCATCATCACTCCACACAAAAAATCCGACAAGAGCCGGTATGATAAAGGCAAGGGCGCAAAGAAGCACCTGCTTTCTGTTCATACTTCCCATCGTCGGACTCCGTTTCCTTCTTACACCATGAATAATACAGATAAACGTATTCCAAAAAGCTGAAATCTTTTATTTCTGTTCTTCCCTGGCAGCTGCCGTGTTGGAATCAATCAAGCTCTGGCGATTCTTCTTCAAGGTATCCAGCATGTTTTCCATATTCGTTTCCACGTATTTCAAAACATCAGTCGCGTAGGTAACGGAACTGCTGCGCAATTCCTCGGCGGAATGGTTGGCGGCAGTCACCACTTCATTGGCCCTTTCCTGTGCCTGTTTTACCAATTCGCTCTCTTCGGTAATCCTTGCGATGTAATCTTTCGCCTGAGCAATGGTGTCATCCGCTTTTTTCTCTGCATCCAGAAGAATTCTTTCCTTATCGGCAACAATACGGCGGGCACTCTCCAATTCATTGGGAAGCGACTGGTTAATCGCGTCAATCAGTCGTTCAATTTCATCTTTGTCTACCATTTTCTTGTTGGAGAACGGTACTTCGGTTGCGCTGTCAATAACATTTTCAAGTTCTTCAAGCAATTTTCTTGTATCCATTTTACAACCTCATTTCTTAAGTAACTTTAATTTTTTCTCTATCATAGCTTCCACATAAGGGGGAACCATCTGTGACACATCACCGTTAAAATATGCCAATTCCCTCACACCGGTGGAGGACAGGTATGAATATCGTCCATCTGTCATGAAAAAAGCGGTTTCCAACGTAGGATCAATCTTCTTAATCATGAGCGCCCGCTGGAATTCATATTCAAAATCACTGAACGCCCGCAGGCCGCGAATGAGAAGATGGCAGTTTTTACTGGCAGCATACACATTGAGCAGCCCCGTCGATGTATCTACTTCTACATTGGGAATATCCTTCGTCGTTTCCCGAAGCATATCCAGCCGTTCTTCAATAGAAAAAAGGGATGTCTTTTTAGACGGATTCACAAACACCGTAACAATTAATTTATCCACAAGCACGGCGCTTCTCTTAATGATGTCCAAATGGCCATAAGTGACCGGATCATAACTGCCCGGACAAATAGCGATTTTCACGAAACTTCTCCCTCAGAACCCCGGCAAAGGAGGTAAGTAACAACAATATTTCCTACTTTTTTTTCTTTCCATACCGAGCATTTCTCCTCCAAACAGGTCATATCCGGCGGTTCTTCTACAGAATGCTCTGCAATAATAATAGCATTCTCAGCAGGAAGCCTGCAAGCGAAAATCAAAGCAAGAATTTGATCAATATAGCCCTTCCCATAAGGAGGATCCATAAATAAATAATCATATCGGTTCCCTGCAAGCTTTGCCAAAGAACGGCTGACATCGCCGGGTAAAACATCCGCCCTGTTTTCCACATGGCATTTCACCGCATTCTCACGGATAAGCTTACATGTCGCCTTATCCAAAAATGTCGCATGTGCCGCGCCCCGGCTCAAAGCTTCCAGCCCCATCGCGCCGGTTCCTGCAAAAATATCAAGCACACGGGTATCTTTCATTCCCACATTGGCAAGCACATTGAATATACTTTCACGTACCCGCCCGAGCGTAGGCCGGGTCATCCCCTTCCCCACAGGCGACAGCAAGGCTGTCCCTTTCGCGCTTCCTCCAATGATTCTCATTTTTCATTCCGTTTCAAGGATGATGTTCTTATTTCCCATCAGTTTTCAAAAAATATACTGCTTGAAATACCAATTGGAAATTTATTAAATTATACCACAATGTGGCAAACGGCTCATATATTTATACTATGATTCCCCGCCCGGTTTTTATCAGGGCTCCAGATACGTCTCAATCTCCGCCTTTTTCGCTCGGGTCATCAAATTTTCCAAGGCTTCCTGCGCCGTGTGTTCCCCTTCCAGAAGGCGGCATACTTCTTCGGTAATCGGCATATCGATATGTTCGCGCCTTGCGATTTCATTCACCAGGAAAGCCGTTCGCATTCCTTCCACCACCATGTGGGTTCCTTCGCAGATTTCTTTTGCGGTCTTTCCTTTTCCCAACATAAGGCCCGCCCTGTGATTGCGGCTGTGGGTACTGGTACATGTAGCAACAAGGTCGCCCATTCCCGATAAGCCGAAAAAAGTTTCCCGGCGGGCGTCGAAATGCACACCAAATCTTGCCATTTCCACAAGCCCCCGTGTCATAAGTGCAGCACGACAATTATCGCCGAGACCTATTCCGTCCTGCACACCGCAGGCAAGAGCTACGATATTTTTCAATGCGCCGCCGTATTCTACGCCGCGAATATCATCACTGCGGTATACACGGAACACGGGCCGCATGAAAACATCCTGCACGATCTGTACAGCTTCCGGCACTTCCGATGCCGCCACGGTCGCCGCCGGAAGACCGAGACCCACTTCTTCCGCATGATTCGGTCCGGATAAAACAACAATCCGGTCCGTTACGGAAGAAAACTTTTCTGAAATGATTTCCGATAAACGATGGCCCGCTTCATCGGCAAGACCTTTAGAAGCACATACTGCAACAGCATTTTTCTTCACAAAAGGTGCCATCACTTCCGCTGTTGTTTCCACCGCTTTAGACGGAGTAGACAACACCACGCAGTCCGCACCGGACACAGCTTTTTCCAAATCACTCGTAATTTTTACATGGACTGGAATACGGACCCCCGGTAAATATTCTTTATTCTCTCTTGTTTCCTTCAATTCCCGTGCCGCTTCTTCCCTGCGGCAGTACAGTTCCAAATCATCATGGCGGGCGGCAAGCGATGTAACCATCGCCGTCCCCCACCCGCCGGAACCGATCATGGCTATTTTCACTGCGATTCCTTCTTTCCCTGTATAATCGGTTTTTCTTCTCCCCGCAGAAGTCTTTCGATATTTTCCTTATGTTTTACCACAACAATGAGAGCCGCCGCCAGACTGAATGCCACATACTCCCAAGGTTCTCCCAAAACCCAAATAACGATCGGTACCACCGGTGCACCCGCGATTGAGGCGAACGAAACGATTTTCTTCCATCGAAAAACAATGAGCCAGACGATAAATGATGCAATCGTCGCCGGCGCACAGATATACGTAAAGGCTCCCACACCGCAGGCTACCCCTTTGCCGCTCTTAAACTTAAGGAAAATGGACCAGTCATTCCCAATAATTGCGAAAAGCGCACATAAGAGAACCGTTGTCGGTTCGGGCATTCCCAGATGAACAGCAATAACCCCTTTCATGAAATCACAGAAAAACACCGCCAGCCCCGCTTTCATTCCAAGTGTACGGTACGCGTTCGTTGCTCCGATATTTCCGCTTCCCGTCTTCTTCAAATCGACGCCGTAGAAGATCCGCCCGATAAGATATCCTGACGGGACAGCACCGATAAGATAGGCAAGAAGTACGATTACAACCGTTTCCATCATAATTCGTCACCGTCTTTCTTGCTCCGCAGCACGATACGGATTGGTGTCCCCTCAAAAGAAAAGGCGGCGCGAAGGCGGTTTTCTATAAAACGGACATAAGAAAAATGAATCAGGTTCGCGTCATTCACAAACATGACGAAAGTCGGCGGACGGATCCCCACCTGCGTCATATAATAAATTTTCGCCACACGGCCGGCATGGGCAGGAGGCGGATTCACAATTTTCGCATCATTCAGCAAATCATTCAAAACCGCCGTAGACACCCGCATGGACTGCTGCTCCGCCACATTGTAAATCATATCGCCGAGGCGCTGGATGCGCTGCTTTGTCAGAGCCGATCCAAAAAGCATGGGGATATAAGGAGCAAAAGGAAGGCCGTCACGTACCTGCCTTTCCAATTCCACCATGGTATTTGTCTCTTTGGGAACCATATCCCACTTATTCACCATAAGGATAAGTCCTTTGCCAGCCTCATGGATATACCCGATAATCTTTTTATCCTGCTCCGTGAGCATATCGTTTGCATCAAGGACAAAAATCGCCACATCGCAATTATCAATTGCACGAATCGATCGGATAACACTGTACTTTTCAAGAGGCTCTTCAATCTTCCCCTTCTTACGCATTCCTGCCGTATCTACAAGAATGAACGTTTTCCCTTTATATTTCCATACGGAATCCACAGCATCACGAGTGGTCCCCATTTCATCAGCCACAAGAGAACGCCGGTAACCGAGAAGAGAATTAATCAGCGTCGACTTTCCTACATTCGGACGACCCACGATCGCCGTACGGATGATATCGGGAGAATCATATTCCTCGCGAGGCGGAAATCCTTCCGAAATCTTATCCAGCAAATCACCGAATCCCAGATGGTTTACAGCGGATACCGGCATAGGATCGCCGATTCCCAGGGAATAAAACTCATACGTGTCCATCTCCTGATTTTCACTGTCCACTTTATTCACGCAGAGTACCACGGGCTTGCCCGTACGGCGGAGCATTCCCGCAATTGTCTGATCATCTTCCTGCACACCGACACGGGCATCGACGACAAAAAGAATCACATCCGCCTCTTCCATAGCAAGCTGCGCCTGCTGGCGGATACCGTCGGAAATCTGATTCGCTTCATCACGGAACTCAATACCACCCGTGTCAATCATGGTAAACTCACGATCCAGCCAACGTACATCACAGTAAATACGATCCCGCGTCACACCGGGGATATCTTCAACAATCGACACTCGCTTCTGGGCAAGACCGTTAATAATCGTAGACTTTCCCACATTTGGGCGTCCTACTATAGCAACAAGAGGCTTACTCATCTCATCCTCCATTTTTCATATAACTTGTTTCGGGCATAATTCCCCATTTAACACTATTTTAAAAATTGTATGCCCAACCATAGATACTGTCAAGTCAATGCGGCTTTCCGCTGAAATAGCTGAAATAAATATCATTATAAAGCAATAAATATTTTTCATATAAAGAATGCTTCCTGACAAAATATAATCCCATCAGATAAAATCATCGCAACCGGTCCCGCTGTTAATCAAAAACACAGAATGTCCATGTATGTATTTCCATAATATGCCATACATCAGAAAAAGCTGCCTAAAAAATTTTTAAATCTTTTTTATTCACCTCTTTACATCGATATTCTTCTATGTTATAGTGTGTATAGAAAGTTTTAGATACTTAAGAGTTTATAAAAAAAGGAGATTTATCATGAAATTATCAAAGAAACTTTTAAAAGCGCTTGTTGACCAGGTAAACATGGAATTCGCTTCCGGCTACCTCTATCGTTCCATGTCCCACGACATGAAAAACCTGGCACTGAACGGCTATGCAAAATGGCTGGATAAACAGTATGAAGAAGAAAGAGAACACGCTCTGAAACTCATTGCTTACATTGAAGACAGAGACTGTACCGTCGACTTCCTTCCGATTGAAGGCGTCAAGAAACACTACGACAATCCGCTGGATGTCGCTAAAGACTCTCTGGCTCACGAAGAAGCTGTTTCCGCTTCCATCCGCAGCCTCGTTAAACTTGCCCGTGAAGAAGGCGATCTGGAAACTGAAATCTTCCTCCAGTGGTACGTCACCGAACAGATTGAAGAAGAAGTCAACGCCCGCGACAACATCACGGGATTCGAAAAAGCACAGGAAGGCGCCGCTCTCCTCTACATGTTCGATAACCACCTGGGCGACAGATAATACTTTACTGAAAATTGAATAAAACAAAAAAGAGCTGCGAAAGGGACGCTCCCGATTCGCGGCTCTTTTATTACTCATAAAACCGTCACAAAAGGAGCTGCAAAAAGAAACTCATCTTTTCACAACTCCTTTTCTTCATTCATCAGTCTGTTTTATTCCACATCAACGGCATCAGGACGGCCTGCATCATCCAGTCCCAGATATTCCACGCCTTTCACATGTCCGTCATAGGACAGGGTCACGAGGTACTGAAGTACCTTGCCGTCGAAAATCTCATCGTCCATCATCACCGCCATCACGAAGCTGTCAGGACGATAGGCGCGGGTAGTGTCTTCCTGTTCCGGATCATAAAGGAAAACAAATTCCTCTCCATCGTATTCCGCACTGCCGTATACACGCTTCAGTTCGGAAACATAATACTTGTCCACGCCGTCAACAATCATGTTCTTTTCATTTAAAAATTCCATTATTATCACCTCTTTGCCCATTATAACAAAAACCGGCCTGCCTTTTACAGGACTTTTTATTCGTCAGGACTTACAGATTTCCTTTATAACGAAAAGAGTAAGGAAATAAAAGGCAAGTAAAGATACTCAATCAATCCGTAGAGTGCAGCACCGGCAGCGAGTCCCACAACAGCCCCGTTGATCCGGATGCCTTCCAGTTCTTTGTGGACTTTCGCTTCAATAAATTCATTCAGGTCGCTGTCTTTGAATTTCTTCAGGATATCTGCGGTGACGGAAGAAATATGGGGATATTCTTCTTCCAAAATATTTCCTCCCAAAGCTCTGGCGCTCTCATCAATGCCGGCACGGAGTTCTTTGTTTTCCGCCACGCTTCGGAGAGCATTGTGGAGCATAGTTCGCAATTTCGGGACGAAACATTTTTCAAATTGATCTCCTGCCGCCCATTTTTCATAAAGACTGTTGTATAGGGCATCTGCTTTTTCTTCCACGGAAACAGATTGATAGAGTTCTTCCGCAAAATGGACAAGGGCTTTTTCCGCTTCTTCTGTTTTCAGGAAGGCTTCTACAGCAGCATTCCATTCTTTCAGGAGCGTTTTGTGAAAAGGGTGGATATCCACGCGCCACAGTTCGATTCGTTCTGACAGCGCCGCAAGGAAAGCTTCCGCCATGTCTTCATAGTCTACGGTATTTGTAAGCTTTGCAAAGCTATAAACGAGCCTTTCCAAAAATCCGCGCTCCCGATTTTCTCCCAATTTTTCCAGTTTGTCTGTGATTATCTGCTTCATTTGGTCCGATTTGACGGCGCGCTGTGCTTCTTCAAGGAGTTTATCCAGAAACTGCTCCGTATAGTTTCCTTCCAGCGCTTTTTCTCTGAGATAAAAGCCAAGACTGACTCTTACATTATCCACGCCTTGCCTGATCCAGCGGGACAAGTCTTTCTTATGGTTTTCCATGAATCCCAGAAGAAGTTCGCCGCCGCTCCGGGCAAGGTCGGTTTCTATGTCTTTCACGGACCCTTCTGCTTCTTTTTCAATAAATTGAATGAGGGAAAAATTTTTCAGCAAGTCAGTAAAAGTTTCTTTCCCCACCAGTTTTCCTTCCACCGTTTCCTGAAGCCGCCGGAGAACGGCTTCCCTGTTGGCAGGAATAAGCGGTTTAAAAAGAGGAAGATGAAGTCTGTTCCGGAAAAGGGCTTCTACGGCAAACCAGTCGGCAAAACAGCCGATGAGACAGGACTGGGCAAGGAAGTAAAAAAGGCCTGTCAAAGGATTTTCACAGAAACAGTGAACTCCTATGGCGATTCCAAAGAGGATCGCTGATGCCAGGAAGATGCGGTTCGCCGTTTTGTATCTTTTCATCAGAAAATCCCTCCCGCCCATACCGCAAGGTAGAAGAGCAGTCCTGCCATACCGCCGATGATGGTACCGTTAATCCGGATAGCCTGCACTTCATTTTCGACACTGTTCTTTGCCATGCTTGCCATCTTTCTGCCGTCGTAAGGAGAGAGCGCTTTGGTGACACCGCCGGCAATTTTTTCATGGAGCCAGCCGACGTGGCGCCTGCATTGCTTTAAGAGGAATTTATCGTTTCTTTCCTTTTTTTCAGGATTCCCCAATTCATTTTTTACAAGATCGAGTATTTTTCCTGCCAGAAATTTTTCCACATTTTCCTGATGGCTGTCCCAAAGGTTTTCAAAGAAGTCTTTCCTGTTTTCCAAAAGACTTGTAAGATTAGCGGACACCCATGTATTGATTTCCTCCTGCAGTTTTTTATCTTCTGTAAGCCGTTTAAGAAAGCTGTCATAGCTCTTTCCAAGGGCGCACCTTACTTCGCTTCCGGGATCAACGATGGAATCCGCCAGATTCCACACCTGCTCCTGAATAAGGCGGATATTTTCCGTTTCTTCTCTTTCAACAAAGCTCTCCAGCAAACCGCGGAACCACCCCCTGTCCCTGTACTTCGCCCAAGCGCTTTGATAGAGCCGTCTTACTTCTGTCTGGGTAAAGCGGTTCTGAAGGAATCCTTTCACTTCTTTCGCAAGTACTTGGGCAAGTACCTGTTTTCCTTCATAGTTTTTCAATGTGTAAAGAGCAAAAGCGATACGGTCTGCCCAGTTTTCTTTTTGAATAGCACTTTTCCCTTCCCGAAGAAGCAGATTCCAGAGCTTGCCTTTATCCACGGGAAGAATGCCGCAGCGGCAGGCAGATTCCAGTAAAGGTAGGAGAAGTTCTTCCTGTTTTTCAATTTGGGCAAGAATAAGCTCACAGCTTAAATTCTTTTCCAAAAAATCTTCCAGCAGTTCTTCTGTAAACAGTTCTTTCCCTACCATGTCCCGCGCCATGTCCACGATTTGGTCCCGCCGTCTGGCAATGATGTCAGTGCGGCAGGAAATCCCCAGCGGTTTTCCGAAAAGGGAAGATACGGCAAAAAGGTCGGCAATTCCTCCTACGGAAGCAGCAAAGGCCATATGGAAAAGTCCGCCGCCAAGCAAGCCGGTTTCTTTAAATGGCGCCGCAAGCAGGCAGATTAATACAGTACCCGCCAAAAGTCCGTCAGCTTTCTTTTTTCTGTCCATGGTTTTCCTTCCTGTTTTTTTTACATTATATCCCGCCGTCCATGGAAATAAAAATAGGAACGCTGTTACACGTTCCCGATGACAATAATTATTTGCCCGCTTCTTCCAAAGCACGCTGCGCCGCATCGAAAAACTGCTTATAGGAAAGGGTAGCACCGGAGATGCCATCGACTTTATTCAGTTCCTGTTTCTGCAGCAGCGCTTCCGCATAAGTTTTATTTGCTTTCAATGCAAGCTGGGCTTTGTTGTAATAGACCTTATTTTCTATTTTTCCGTTTGTTTTTCCATAATCCTCCCCTTTCTGTTTTCCGTCTTTCAGGAAGCCGTCAAAAGTAGCTGCCGTGATTTTATGGTCTTTCACCGTAATGGAAATAATGGAATACTCTCCTTCTCCATTTGCGGCGCTCTTTCCTTCAAAGGTACCGTCTTTCGCCTTGGAAAGGAGCCCTTTCGTGTCCACTTTCGGCGGTTTATATTGGGTCAGCCCCGATTTTGTGCTGCCTTCGGACGCAGGCGCTTCTTTGGTATCACCGCAGCCGCTGAGCAGCGTCGCTGCCACCAGGCCGGCTGCAGCCGCAGCGCCATATTTCTTTAAATTCTTCATGCTTTTTCTTCTTCTCCTCCTTCACGCATATGTCCATGCTCGATGATAACGATCCGTTTTGCCGCTTTGCCGACATGGTCGGAATGGGTAACGGTAATGATGGTATGCCCCTCTTCATTGAGTTCACGGAAAAGGTTCATGACCAGTTTTTCATTTTTCTCATCCAGATTTCCTGTCGGTTCATCGGCAAGAATGAGGACCGGATAATTGATCAGAGCTCTTGCGATACACACGCGCTGCTGTTCGCCGCCGGAAAGCTCGCTCGGCAGGTGACCCGCCCTGTCTTCAAGACCGACACGGGCCAGGGCTTCCATGGCTTCTTTCTTGTCGGGAATGCTGTGATAGTATTGGGCGACCATCAAATTTTCCACAGCCGTCAGATAGGGAATCAGATGGAACTGCTGAAACACCATGCCGATTTTATCACGCCGGATCTGTGTCAGTTCGTTTTTGGACACTTCATTCAGATTGATTCCGTCAAGGATGACTTCCCCCGAAGTGTGTTTATCCATACAGCCGATGATATTCATCAGCGTGGTTTTCCCTGAACCGGACGGCCCCATGACGGCGAGCCAGTCTCCTTTTTCCACGGTCAGGTTGATATGTTCCAGTGCAGGAACACGCCCGCCGTAGAGCATGCCCACATCGGTTAATTTTAAAAGACTCATCATACGCTCCTTATTCACCACGCAGGACGATGGCCGGCTCCACTTTTACAGCGGTTCGTACAGGCAGCATCGTCGCCACGGCTGTTACTACAATGGAAAGAATAATCGTCATAATCGCAATGGGAAATGAAACTTCAAGACTCCTGCCAAAAACATTGACTCCGACGGCAAGTGCAAAAAGATATCCGCATCCTGTGCCGATTATTCCGCCGATAAAGCCGAGCATACAGCTTTCTCCGAAAAACTCTCCCGCTATATTTCTGTTCGTTGCCCCAAGGGCTTTCTTCAAACCGATTTCACGGCGCCGTTCAGAAACGACTTCGGTCATCGTCGTTCCCACACAGACAAGCGTCAGAAGGAGAACAACTACCGTAACGAGCAGAACAAGGGCCTGCAGTTTGCCGAGGACGGTCTGTTCCGATGCGGCAATCTGCTTTACTGTCTGCGGATGGACATCGGGTGTTTCGGCCGCCATACGGGCCGCAAGAGCTTCCAGGTCTCCTGAATTCGCCACAACACTCACCTGCACCATACTCAGAAGATTCGGCTTTCCCAGAAAATCCCAAAGGCTCTTAATATCCACATAGGCAAATTGTTCTTCTTTGCCTCCGGTGCGGACAATGCCCGAAACGGTATATGTTTCTTCCTTCGTTCCGTCGCCAAGCGCTACGATAACCTGCGACCCCGGTTTCGCCTGAAAGCGTTCGGACAGCTCATAGCCAAGGAGTATTTCTTTGGAATTTTCTTTCGGCATTTCCCCATTGATCTGCCAGTAGGGGCTTACCTTTCTGACCTCATTGAAATCAGTGCCGCCGGTAAGTACGGGTGATTCATTAATCTTCAAACGTTCATAAAGGAAAGGCGCCGCACCAATTATTTCTTTGTCCTTCAGCATGTCATAAACAGGAGCGACGGCCGCCTCCTCCATAGTTGTTTTCCCGTTGGCGGGAAGCAGGAGGAGATTTGCACCGTATGCGCGGAATTCACGCCCCATCTGCTCAGGTACTTCTTTATACACCGTGATCATGCCCGAAATAATTGTCGCACCGATGGCCACCGCCAGAAGGGCAATGAACATTCTCAGTTTTCTCCGCAGAAGCGCGTTTGTCACCATGACCAGGTACATATGTAATCGTTTTATATTCATAGGAATCACCTGCCATGGAGAACAATTGCCGGACGGAGCCTGAGAATCGAACGAATCGCAGGCAGACTGCCAAGCAGGATCATAAGAATCAGAAGCACGATGAGAATCGGAATGACAATCAGGTTCACCGCGATACCCGATCCGAAAACGGCATGACCGATAATCTGCGCAAAGCCGAGCCCTACAAAATAGCCTAAGATACCGCCTGCCAGACCTGCCATAAAAATTTCTGACAGGACGAGGATGATTACTGAAACATCCGTTGCGCCGAGGGCCTTCAGCAGCCCCAGTTCCCTGCTTCTTTCCATGATATTTGCGCTGACCAGGTTAGAAACCCCCATGGTGGCAGAAAGCAGGGAAAGGACAGTGATGAGAAGCATAAGAAGCTGTGTTTTGTCCAGAATACGCCCTTCCGATTCGGCAATCTGCCGGACAGGACGGGCCACGGAACCGTGGATGACCTCTTCGATCTGATAAGCGATGGAGCTTACATATGAAGTACAATACCAGATTTCATATTCTTTGATAGAAAGGCTTTTCGGATTGGCAGCGGCACGGCGGGCCAATTCGTTTTCGGGTGTCGTCATGGCGCTGACAGTGACGGTATCCACCTTTCCTTCCAGACCGAGAGCTTTCTGCACAGCCGGAAGATACGCGATAATTTCACCGTCTTCTTCACCGCCGCCGGTAAGAATGCCTGAAACGGTAAATGAACCTTTTGTTCCATCCTTATTAGTATAGTAAAGGGTGTCTCCCTTTTTTACATGCAGGGAAGCCGCCAGATCCTTCCCCACAAGAACGGAATTTTCTTCTTTTTCTTCAGGCCATTCTCCATCCAGCTGCCACCAGGACTTGAGATATTGCTCTCCTGTAACGAAAACTTCACCGGTGGGAAGCTCCATCTTATGATCAAACCATGTGCCTGAAACAGGAACAGATACACCGTTGTCCAACGTGACATGGCCGTTCAGATGGGGAGAAAGGGCGACAATGTTATTTGTCCAAAAGATAGTCTTGATTTGCCCCAGGTCAGATTCTTTCAAGTATTCTTTCGGTGCCGATTCATCGTCCAGCCCGTAAATATCTTTCAGAATGGAGGAATTTTTTGACGTCACCGTGATATTTGCGCCAAAGGCTTTCAGTTCCTGATTCACCTTTTCTCCTACGTCAAACATGACATTCAGCATCGCCGTTGCCAGTGAAATGCCGAGGGCTACGGTAAGCGCCACGAAAAGAAGCTGGCGCCCCTGCCGGAGTATGGCGCCTTTTACCATTTGCCAGAACAATTATATCCTCCTTTCTGCTAACGGAAATACTTCGCTGCGGCATCCAGCTCTTTCTGCTCGATCCGGATCTGTCCGTTCCCTACTCCATATTTTACGGGAATCGGGTTGCAGCCGCCGGGAAGTCCGATTGTTTGCTTATTCATAACCACGTCGCAAAGTTTGCAGACGATTTGTCCTTCTCTTTCAATATAGCCTGTCGGCCCGCAGATTTCACAGCAGTCCAGTCCGACTCCGTAAGCGGAGCCGCCTTTCAGCACCACGATGAAACGCACTTGCGTCCCTTTCTTCGTCCGATAGGCAAAACGGTGGAGATGTCCGTCATTCACCTTATTGATATCAATGCTCACCATCTGATCCTTTGCGGTAACAGACACCGCAGGAACCAATTCTTCCTTTTTGTTTGCATAAGCACTGCCCACGCTGGAAAGAATGATCATCACGATGAGCGCGCCTACGGAAGCCTTGCCCCAGCGCTTTTTATGTATATCGTCTGCCACGATTTTCCTATACTGTGCAGGATTGCAGCCTGCCGGCCTCGCCGGGCATTTCTGTGAAAACAATGCGGCAGGAACCGCAAAGACCACGATAAACACAATGAAAATAAACCAGTCCTGATGATCAATAACCGGTGCCATCACCTTGATCAGGTACCGTGCAGGAAGGATTCCCCTTGCCATCAGAATCTGAACAAGATAAATAATCTGCTGAATTAAAAGCGCCGCCACCTGTATAAGAAATACAGTATACAGCCGTTTGTCGTTCAGCGATTTTGCCGCATGGTAAATAAGCCAGCTCCCCACGACAGCAATAAATAATCCTGTAGCAAATCCGAGCATGCGGATAAGCATTTCCGCAGAAAACGGATTATTCACATTCAGCACGGTGGTCACGGGAATGAGCCATATTTCCATGCCGTAGTACATCGTAAGAGCCAGTACGTTGATAATGACGCCCTTTTTAAAAATGCCAAGCCGCTTCATGAATTTTTCGGATGAACCGAGAAGCACACCTGCCAGAATAAGTTCGCTGATAATGGCGAAAAATGCCATCAATCCCTCAAACCCTTCACGGCTGACCGCATTTCTTGTCCCCTGTTTGGCCGCCATGATGAAGACAGAGCCCCAAAATCCCCAATAAGCAGCTTTTCTGAAAGTTTTGCGAAGATTCCCTCCGTCACAACTGTACAGAATAGCAAGCAGCACTGCCAGCGGCGTCATAAGCGCAGTACCGAATTCCATGGCGGGAATAAGCTGCTGCAGAAACATTTGAAACTGCATCATGAGAATTCCTTTCGAATAATCACAAAAAGAAACGGCTACAAGTAAATCCCCGGGACAGACCGGATAAAGAAATTTTTCCGCAGCGCAGATATTATATTTCTTTATTGTCCTGCCGCCCGGGGATTTCTTTACAGCATCTTGAAAACATCACTTGGGAAAGACCGTTCCGCCTGCTTTCCTTCTTACATTACCAATTGCGCGGAACGTAGTCGAAAGTCCATTTCATGACGACCGGTTCTTCCCAGAAATGACCGGTAACGCCTGTTTCCTTATCTACATGGAGGCTGTAATTCTGACGTGCCGGGCTGTCAATGGAAAATTCGCATTCATATGTCCCTGCGCCAAGAAGCTTCAGGTTTGCGCCGTAGTGCGGGCCGTCATCAGCGCTCATCGGCATGAATACGCCTTCAATAGACTCGCCGGTCTGCACTTTGGTCAGTTTATAGTGGACGGTGAGGTACGGGATCCATTCTCCGATACCGAAGCCGCATTCGTTGCCTTCCGTGGCATGGATATCGGTCTCCATATGGATATCCGCCTTATCCGCTGCCAGCATGGAGCCTTCCGGTTCCATCTGTACAGGCTGGAAATATACGAGGGCCACTTTGAAGTGGTTGACGGTATCTTCCTGTTCATCGCCGATCGGATACTCCTGGAATCCGGCGGAAGCCGTCATGCCTCCCGTCAATAATGCAGCGGCAGCAAGTCCTGCGGTAAAAACTTTTTTGAAACTGTTCATTTTAACACTCTCCTTATAAAAAAATGGAAAAATAATTGTATATAAATGGGGCGCCTGGAGATCAAGCCCCCAATTATAACCCTGCTTAGGATCCTTCTTATTCCTCTGAAGAGTCCGAAAGAAATATTTACGCACGCTTTCTTCCACGGACAATCAGCGTGATACCTGCAGCAATGAGAAGCGCAAGCTGGAGCCCCACAGACTCATAGGTCGGATAAAGGCCAAGCCAGTCAATATTTGGGAACCAGGAAGCGGTAATTACTGTCTGGGGAACAAGCTGGGCTTCCTGCAAAGAGCTGATTCCACCGCCGGCAAAGCTGACAGCCATAAGGTACATCAGAATACTTGTGACGATAAAGAAAGGACGGAGCGGTATACGGAACAGCCCCAGACGGATAACGGCAAAAATAACAGCAAGAACCGCACATCCGGTCCCGAATCCGAACCAGATCATATCAGTATCCCCTGAAGCGCCGTTAAAAAGCGCCTGGTAGAAAAGAATCACTTCCGCCCCTTCACGGTACACCGCAAGGAACGCCGCCAGCCCGAGAGCCCTCGCTTTTCCTGTGGTAATGGTCGTTTTCATCATACTTTCTATATATTTCTTCCATTCATCGCCTTTTGCCTTTCCGCCCATCCAAAATCCGACGGACAGAAGAACAGCAACAGCAATGAGGGCCGTCACGCCTTCAATGGCTTCTCTTGACGCGCCGCCGGTAAACTTACCAAGGATAACGCTGAAAATATAAGCAGTGATAAAGCTTGCCGCCACAGCAGCAATGGAATAGTTGTAAACGGTGCCGAGGTATTTCTTATTTCCCGACTTCGCCAGATACGCCATAATCGCTACAAGAACGAGAATCGCCTCCATCCCTTCACGAAGCATGATCAGGAATGCCGGCCAGAAAGAAGTCCACCGCCCGCCGCCTGCCCCTTTGCTGTCAAGAGACTCGATATCATTTTTCATCATAGAAAGAAGTTTATCCGCTTCTCCGCGGACCGCATCTTTACCCCTATTTTCACGAATCGCCTTTTTCAGCTCGCTGTACTGATATTCCGTCAGGTTGGCATTCTTCGAAGAAATAGTCGTCCTGATTGCTTTTTCCAGCCCGTCATTTTCGTAAACCCCATAGTAAGAATCATTGATTATTTTTTTCGCGCCTTCTAAATCGCCGTTATTATACTGTTCGACGCCCTTATTGATCATCTGCTCCACATGGGCATAGACCTGCATCCAGTTCTGTGCCGCTTCGGCAGGCAGTGCCGCAGTCAGCAAGAGAAACAGCGCTGCTGCGATACTATATAAAAATTTCATCGTTCTTTTTTTCATCTGCTCCTCCCTCTTTAATCACATCATCCGCCGATTTCCCGGATGGACTATGTATTCCTGTCAATTTGATCTTTCATCTTTTCCGGCGGCAGATTGAACGGTATACGGATCAATTTGATACATTCCATGGGCTGTCCTTTCGAGTCGAGCGCCGGTTTGAACGTCCAGCGGCGGCAGAATGCCATCGCCAGCTCATCCACACCGCGCCGCCCTGAAGTAACCGCCACCTTTGTCTTCTTTACCTTCCCATCTTCTCCGATCGTCGTAAACACACGGACAACGCCTTTAAATGTATACATCCCTTCCGGCGGATAAGAATCCACGATGATTTTCGGCGGCTGACCCATCGTATGCGTACTGCCGTCACCTTTTTTCTTCACCACGATAGTACTTGATATTTTTTTCTTCGGATCTTTTTTTGCGTCTTCAATTTGTTGCTGGAATTTCTTCACCGCATCTTTTTCATTTTCCGCAACGATCGGTTCAGTATCCGCCTTTTCTTCGGGAACGTCGGCTTCCGTCTCTTCCAAAGGTTCCGGTTCCGTATCGGGAGGCGGGTTTTCCCGTTCCTCCATAACTTTCACGATATCCGTTTCCGCTGCCGGCTCATTAGAAATATCCGCCGCTTTTATATTTTCCAGCCCTTTGCCGGGAAGTGCCTCTCCTACAAGAGAACCTCCCTCCGCACCATCTTCATAGCCGGGATCTTTCGTTTCTTCCCCCTCGCCGCTTTGCGGTGCGTCTTCCAATTCAATGGTTGTTCCCACTTCCGACGCGACTTCCTCCGCCGATCCGTCCAGCAGCGGCCTTACCAATATCAGTCCGCCAAAGACGGCACCATGGAGACCAAGCGCCAGAAGAATAACGACAAGCCAGTTCGTACGATAATGCATAACTACCTCTTCCCCGATTCTGCTGCCAGGGAGACATGGCGCGCTCCCGCGGCCTTCAACGAATCAAGCACACTTGTAATATCCGCATAATTCGTATCCCTGTCCCCGCGGATGACGAATATGGTCTCCGGCTTTTCCGCAAGCGTTTTCTTTACCCTTTCGGAAATACCAGCCGTCGGTTTTGCATCCATATCATAAAAGACATGGCCCGCCTTATTCACCGTGACAGAAACCACTGTCGGCTTCGTTTCCGATCGCGCCGCCTGCGCTGCAGGCAAATTAACAGGAAGCGTATTCAGATGAACCATATAAATCGTGCTCACCATGAAAAATACCAGCAGGAAGAGCATGATATCAATCATCGGGATAATGATGACCTCCGGCTGCGAGAGCAGATGGAAATTCCGCTTCCCCCTCATCAGATGCCTCTCCTTCTGCCCTCCGAAGAGATGATGGCGTCCGCTTTTTCTATAACGGTCAAAATATCATCCATCTTTTGCGCAAAAACGGTATGGACAACAAGAGCGAAAATAGCGACACAAAGACCTGCCGCCGTTGCGATAAGCGCTTCGCCAATCCCCCCGGTGATAGCCATCGGCTGGCCCGCCTGTAAATTGAAAATCTGGAAAGAACTGATCATACCCGCAATCGTTCCCAAAAGCCCCAAAAGGGGGGATAACGTGACAATCATAGATAAATAATTTAAATGGGCTCGAAGTTCGGCGGCGGCCGTACTGTACGCCGTATCCAATGCCAGCCGCAAATCCTTTCCTTCCGCCGCGGCACGAATGCCTTCCTGCGCCACAAAAGCAGCCGCATTGTCTTCCTGCGCCGCATCGGCATAAGCGTCATTCCAACTTTTATTTAAAAGCATATCAGGCAGGTTATCCACAAAGATTCCCAGATTTTTTCCTGCCCGGTGATAAAACATGCCCCGCTCGATCATAATGACCGCCGTACATATAGAGCAGAGCAGCAGCGCGTACATAACGGGGCCGCCCGACTTAAATACGTCAATAACTTCCATGACACTCTCCTTCATATTCATGCCGTATGAGAGCCCGCCGATCCGTATCTTTCGTAAGTATACGGACACGGTCGCTGATTCCCTCCGTCACGTAGGCCTGTAAATCTTCCGTGATAAAAATACCTTCCAACCGGGGAATCCGTTCCAGCCACTCCCGCACCTTATCAAGACCGCCGGCGATACACGCCGCGCCGCTGACAGGGAGCATTTCCCCATTTCTTTTGTAAATAAGCGTGGCGCTGATAAGCGGTATTTTCTTTTTGATTTGGAAAATATGGCTTTGCATCAATCCGTCTTTCAAAAGAAACCGGCGGTAATCACCTGACGTTTCTACGGTATCCTCGCTGCCGAGCGCGACTGTTGCGATGAGCGTACTCCTTTGTCGGGGATGCTGGATGCCAAGACGCCATGCAGAACCGTCCGGCTTGTTTCCCACGACGCAGATATCTCCGCCTGCGTCAATCATCATGGAGCATTCTCCCATGTGTTCCGCAAGAGCTGCCGCCTGATGAAGGGCATACTCTTTTGCGATACCGCCCAGGTCGAGAGACATTCCTTTCTCTTTCAAAAATACGGATCGCTCACCGATTTCTATATGCTTGTAATCAATGAGGACCTTTGCCTTCTCTATCTCTTCCTCAGAGGGAATCCTTTCGTTTTCCCCGCCGATATTCCATAAAGAAGTAAGCGCGCCGACAGTAGGATCAAAAATACCTCCGGTGAACGCCGCTTCACGCAAAGAACAGCGGCAGACATCCCTGCAAAGAGAAGAAACCATCACGGGTTTTACCCCGGCGGCTGCGGAAATACGGGATACATCGCTGTCACTTCGGAAACGGCTGCAAAGATTTTCCACATTCCGGAAATATGCCCGCACCGCTTTGGACACCTCTCCCTGCGGCCTTCCATAAGACGTTATACGAAGAAACGTGCCCATCGCTTTTCCTATGTCCGTGCATATCTCTTCTTTTTGATTCACCATGTCTTCCTATTTTCCATATATGTTCCACATATAAATTATAACCACTCCAATATATTATATTAGGAATGCCAAATATATTGTGGTATATTATAAGAGTAACCACTTATCACTCCTCTGTCAATATTTCTTCAAACATCAGCGTTAAAATTTCAATTCATCAATCAGATTCAGGTTCACTTCGATCATATACGATATAAACTTATGTTTTTCATAACTGCCATGCATAGTTCTCTTCTGAAAAACAGTCGGCAGGCCTTGTAAAATAAATAAGGCCGCCTTACAAAGAAACTGATTTGCATGCCCGGAAAACCATCTTATAAGACAGCGTATATTTTTATATTTCATTTAAACAGGCATCAGATACTCCATGAAACCACGAAAACTTATCGCACCTCTGACAATCTTTTTTATTTTTCTCTCCGGCTTCTTTCTCCAGACAATAAATTTCTTAGAGGTAAAGACCGATGCTGTCTCGAGTGCCACAAAATCGGATTATGAAAGCGGAGGCTATGCCCATTTTTTACAGAAATTCCAGCTTCCGCCCGCAGCAAATAACTATGAAATCCTTTCTCTCCATGAAAAAGAAGCGGTTTATACCGTTTTGGTGAACACGGAAAAGGAAGGCGGCGCCTCCGCTTCGGAGTACATGGACGCAAAAGTAACATCCCACCCCAAAATGATTATCCCTTATGACAAAGAAAATGCGGCATATACTGTCCATACAGAAGAGATTGCGGCACTTTTTAAAGAGAAAGGTTATGCCGTGGAAACACGCCCCTATGACACGCTCATGTTCCGCTCCCTTGTCCACAGCGGCCGCTTCGATTTGGTTCTTCTGGAAAAGAGAGTATCGCCATGAAGAAATTCAATTCCTTTCTTGCCCGTTTCATGCTTGTGCTTCTCGCTCTCCATGGACTCATGGGAGCTTTTACGCTTCTCCGCCTGACCTCATCCAATTGGAAGCCCCTTTCTTATATCCTTCTTGCGGCCCTCCTTCTTCATGGCATACTGGGTATTCTTTTGTCAAAAGATGCCGTGCGTGAAGGAATGCGGACCGGGCGGTGGTACTTAAAAGAAAATGCGTCCTTTTGGCTGATCCGTCTGTCGGGATTTATCATTCTTCTTTCTGTCTGGTTTCATATAACCGCGTATACCACAACGGTAAACGGCGTATTTTTCCTTCGTGAATTCACGACTCTCCGTTTCTTTTCACAAATCATTTTCATCTCCGCCATTCTTATTCATCTTCTGTGCGCCACGAAACCCTGGATGATCAAGCGGGGCCTTTTGAAATACGAAGAACGGACAGCCGATTATATTCTTGTGTATTCCATATTTTCCGTACTGTTTCTTTTCGCTTTGATTTCCTATTTCATTTACTGGAATTTTTAGGGGGCTTTATGGACAGAGTTGTCATCATCGGCTCAGGCGCAGCCGGTTTATCCGCCGCCATCCGTCTGGCTGAGGAAAATGTGCCTTCCTTCATCGTGGAAGAAATGCCCCCGTGGCGCGCCCAGTCAAACATGGCGGAAGGCGGTATCAATGCAGCGCTTGACACCATGGGGCAACATGATGAACCGGCTCTCCATGAAGAGGAAACATACAAAGCGGGCCGCTTTTTAGCCTGCCGTGAAGCCGTTCACCGCCTGACTCACAGTGCCCCCCAAATCGTGAACACCCTCTTTGCATGGGGTATGTCTCTCAACCTAAACGAAGACGGAACGATCCAGCAGCGCCCTTTTGGCGGGCAGACAAAAAAAAGAACCGCTTTCGCTTCTGCCAGTACGGGAAAACAGCTGATGTACACTCTCGCTACAAGAGCGCGTTTTTTTGAAGCCGGACGCATGATCAGGCACATCACAGGCTTCCGTTTTCTCAAGCTCATGATGGAAAACGGACAGGCAAAAGGCGTCCTCGTTAATGAATTACAAAAGAACAGGGTTTCCTATATTCCCGCTTCTGCCGTCATCATTGCATCAGGCGGCCTGAACGGCCTTTTCGGAAATGCCACGGGCTCCGTCCTCAATACAGGAAATGTAACCGCCTCTCTTTTTGCAGACGGTCTTCCTGCAGCTAACATGGAGATGATCCAGTACCATCCCACCACCACCAGACTTCACGGGAAAAATATGCTTATCACAGAAGCGGTCCGCGGCGAAGGCGGAAGACTTTACGTGGAACAGGACGGGAAAAAATTCTACTTCATGGAAGTGAAATATCCTGCATTGGGCAACCTTATGCCCCGTGACGTCATTGCCCGGGAGGAATGGCAGTGGATCAAACAGGGCGTCCAGCCTTATCTGGACATGAGAGATATCCCCAAGGAAGTAAGCGTCCATAAACTGGCCGGAGTCCTTGAAGCATGCCATGATTTTCTCGCCCTTGATCCTTTAAAAGAACCGATCCCCGTTTCACCGGGTATCCATTACTTCATGGGCGGCCTTTATGTCGACGTGAACCACCGCACCCCCATCGCCAACCTTTACGCGGCAGGTGAGGCGGCTTGCCAGTACCACGGCGCCAACCGTCTGGGAGGAAATTCTCTTTTAGGCGCCATGTATGGAGGACGGACAGCCGCTGATTCCGCCATGGAAGATCTGTCGGGGCAGACCTCTTCCTTCCGTCCTGATGAAAAAATAATGACCCCCGCGTATTGGACAAAAGATAAAAAAGAAGGACTCCATATTCCCGCCGCGCGAAAAGCGCTGAATCGAATTTTACAAAAATCTCTCGGCATCGAACGCGATGAAAAAGGACTGCTCCTCGGCCTCTCTGAAGTACAGGAACTTCGCACGGCTACCGGCGGGCTCTATGACGAAAGCGCCACCATTGATGAAAACGATGCTTTCCCGAAATCCCTTCTCCTTGCGGAAGCGATTTTGAAAAGCGCACTGAACCGAAAAGAAAGCCGCGGCGCCCACACGAGAAGCGATTATCCCGACGAACAGGAATCATACAGAAAAACGACCGTAGCCGTTTATAAAAATGGCGGAATCCATATTTCATTAGCAGCGATAGAAGAGGATCCCGATGGATATTAAAATCATCATCAAACGGCAAAAAGACAGCCGATCCGCCCCTTATATCCAAGAATTCATCTATACAGGAGACGGCAGGCTCACGGTAGCCGATTTTTTATCCGAACTGAATACCCGTACCCCGCTTCTTACCGCCGACGGGAAGGAAACGAAGAAAATCAATTACGCCTCCAGCTGTCAGGAAAAGAAATGCGGCGCCTGCGCCATGCTCATCAACGGACTTCCCCGTCTGGCATGCTCCCTCTTCCTCTGCAATATCGTGAAGAAAGGAAAAATAGAACTGGCGCCCCTTTCCAAATTCCCCGTCATCAGCGACCTTCGCGTAGATCGGGAAAAAATTTTTGCTCGGCTGAAAGAAATGCAGGTCTGGCTTTCTGAAAAAGACCGCGATGCGAAAAAGGGCGACCGCTCCCTTCAATATGATGCGGGACAATGCCTGATGTGCGGCTGCTGTCTTGAGATCTGCCCGAACTACACGTTGGAAAGCACCTTCAGCGGCGCCGCGTCCATGATCCATACTTTTAAAATACTGGAACAGAACAAAGAGGATATCCATCTCCAAAAGCTGAAAGAAAACTATGAAAAATACTTTTTTGCAGGGTGCAGTCAATCTCTGTCCTGTGTGAAAATCTGTCCCCTCGGCCTGCCTCTCGACCGTATCCAGAGCCGCGCTAACCATCACCTGCGGGAAACAAAAAAATGAAAAAATTTCTTTTCTTCCTTATCTTTCCTTTTATCCTTGCAGCATGTGCTCCTTTTCGGGACAACACCCCCGAAAGCCATTCCTTTTTTGCGATGGGCACCTACATGAAAATCACCGCCTATGGGAAAAACAGCGAAACCGTTTTCCTCCATGCAGAAAAAGAAATACGCCGTCTTGATGCACTCCTTTCCGCAGAAAATCCGGACAGTGAAATCTCCCGGCTCTCAAAGGAAGGAAAACTGATCCTTTCAGAAGACACCGCCCGCCTGATCAGCCTTGCCGAATCATGGAACAGGTCAACCGGCGGTACTTTTGACATTTCCCTCGCGCCCCTCTCCAAACTGTGGGGATTCCCCCATGGCCCCTATCATGTGCCGACGGAAACCGAGCGCGCAGAAGCACTTGGTAAAACAGGCATGAAATATATTTCCCATAACGAAGAAACAGGAGAATATTTTCTGAAAAAAGGATGTGCCCTCGACCTGGGCGGTATGGCAAAAGGAACAGCTGCTGAAAAAGCGGCAGATATTTTAAATGCCGCCGGTATTAAAAACGCCCTTATTGATTTGGGAGGAAATATCAAAGTCATCGGTACGAAACCCGGCGGCAGACCATGGCACATCGCCCTGCGCCACCCTGATGACACGGATAAAACCGCAGGGACGCTTTCCGTCTCCGACACGTCCATTGTCACCTCCGGCGACTACGAACGGTACTTCATCGAAAATGGCCGGCGGTATCATCACATTTTTGATCCCCATACAGGAAAGCCTGCGCAAAACGGACTCCGTGCGGTGACCGTCATCTGCAAAGACAGTGAAAAAGCGGATATCCTTTCCACCGCTCTCTTCGTCATGGGCGAAAAAAAAGCCGCCCTATTCTGGAAAGAACACCGCGGTGAATTTCAAATGATCCTATTCAGAAATGACAATACCCTGATAATCACTCCCGATTTACAAAAAATATTTACTTCTGAACTTCCTGTCGTTCTTATTTCCTGACAAGCCATGATAAAAAATGACCTTTACCTCATTATGTGCATCCTCCTAGCGGCAGCTCTTCTCTTTACGGGGAAAGAAGCTCTCCTGCACGATGCCGGTTCTGTTACCGCCACAGTGGACGGCGCCCCGTACGGTTCGTGGCCGCTGGATAAAAATGATACCATCCGCATCTGCACACCTTACGGACAAAATGAGTTCACCATCAAAAACGGAACCGTAATAATGACATCTGCCGACTGCCCCCATAAGGACTGCCTCCGGCAAGGAGCAATCCACACCGCCGATTCCGCCATCATCTGCCTTCCTCATCATTTAGTCATTGAAATACAATCCGCTGCAGATAAAAAAATTGACGGCACCGTTCGCTGAAGGAGATCATCCATGACAAAAAAAGTGAGTGTCATCGGCCTGTTTACAGCCATGGCACTTTTACTCAGCTGCATAGAAAACATGCTTCCCTTCCGGACAGGCATTCCCGGCATTAAATTAGGCATAGCCAACCTCATTATTGTCATTGCCTTTTATTTCCTGCCGTTCGGGGAAGTTCTCTCCATATCCCTTATCCGGGTATTCTTCCTTTCCGTTTTCAGCGGCAGTCCCTTCACCGCTGTTTTCAGTTTCACAGGTGCCATAGCCAGCTTCTTTGCCATGTATATTTCTTATCGTAGAAATTCTTTCTCTCCCGCCGGAATCAGCATCATCGGTGGCGTGACACACAATCTGGCACAACTCCTGATCTCCGCTCTTCTGTTAAACACCCCCGCGTTCCTGTGGTACAGTCCTGTCCTGCTTCTATCCGGCACCGTCACAGGACTGATAAACGGACTGATTACCACAAAAATCATCCATACCGTAAAAGGGATGAAATGGTAAATATAAAAACATAGTTTACCATTCGCTATAAATAAAAAAGCCCGCCTTATTAGACAAGCTTTAAACTTCATGGCGGAGAGAGGGGGATTCGCCCCCATGCCGGTATTCACCGACAACATAATTCAATTACATAACAGCTTTTTACCTTTATTTTTCATTACTCGCCTTTCTTTACCAAAAATAAAAAGGCGTTGTCAGAATGCAGCTGTTCTTATTAATGGCTTTATCTGTTTTAATGGCTTTGTCTGTTTTCTGTATGTCTCTCACGTTCAATAGAACTCAGTCTTAGCCATTGTGATCAAATATCGCCTTCCTTCCTTTGTCCCCCAGCTTATTTTATCAGGATCCGGATCCTGATAAAATGGGATAGAAAAAGACAAATTCAGCCTATATCCATCTTTATAAAAACAAAATTTATCACGACGCTCAGTACGGATATGAAAATCTTCTCCCTTCGCATTCTTTCCTTTTATCCAGCCCCTTTGCAGCAGCTGCTCTGCATAATACTCTTTTATGACATTTCCTTTGGCTGTAAGAACAAATGACTGTGAACTAAACGCTCTGTCGGGCATTCTGGCAGTAATTGTAAGTTCATCATGTAAAAGAGTATCTGTTCCGTAAACATAAATATCCGGAATATGCTCATACAGATCCTGCCTTACAGGCCTGGAAAAATACTCAATTCCGGAACCACATACTTCTGCTATAAAACCGATTACTATAAAACTCACTACAAGTCGTGGAATACATTTTAAAACATTTTTCAATAAAATGTCCTTCTCTACATATTCCAAAGCCTTTTTCACTACTGTTTTCTTCTTTACATACGATAAAAGCTCTTTCCATACATTTTCCATCTTTGCCCTCAATCCACTATAATGCTTCCATCTTTTATTTCACTTTGCATAGCGTCTGCACGATCCACTACTCTTTTTTTACTTTAGGGTCTTCTATGGTTGTGCTCTTACTTTCAGAAGAGAGGATACGGATGTTGTTTCCTGCTTTGAGATGGATGTCTTGGGCGTTGACTGTGCTGCCTTTGACTACCAGGTCTTCTTTGGCGATGACGGCGGCTGTTCTTCCTGCGGTGATCCGGCTTCCTTTTGTTTCTTCGGTGAAGGTTTCCGCATGGTCTTTCCATCCGGTGCTGCCCAGGCTGACATTGATTCCTACGGCGTTGTTCTTATTAATGGCTTTGTCTGTTTTCTGATCTTTCTGTATGTCTCTTGCGTTCATGCCTGCCTGAAGGGCATACAGGGCTTTCAGCCGGCTGTCTCCCACTTCTCCGGCTCTCTTTACGGGAGCGGCTACGGTTCTTGCCGCATTGACGGCCGCTCCGCCTAAGGATACGGTAAGACCGCTCTTTTTATATTCGTGTTCTTCTCTCATATAACCAATAACACTGCATCAAAACCTGCGATTAAAAAACGAACCTACCCCAGCCAATATAAAAAATATCGCAATTTTTTCAATGCAGAATATCTGATCGCAACTAACCTTTCCACTTTTGCTTCGTTTACCGGTGCAATTATATATGGTTTTATTCTTGAATGAAAAAAGAAAAACTCCAAATTCGATACTCTCCTGCCGGTAAACAACACCATTATATTCATAAGTCACGAAAAATCGGTAAATTCCCCATGATGTCGGAGATGTCCATACTTTTTTTACCTCTACAACCTGTAAAGTAATATTTTCAGAGTTATATCTGACCATCTGCCTATAAGCCAGAAGGGATACTCCTATGAATACCACTATGATTCTATATATAAGTACCAGAATAGATGCACCCATTTTATCTCCTTATATCTGCCCTTGATAACCAACAAACCGTGTATATGATCCACCTCCCTGCACAGATATTTCAGGAGCCATAGACTCTATATGCAAGATATAACCATTTGCAGTGGTAGATTTATTATATTTCATACCTGCGGTTATCGACCAATCCAATGCTCCTCCAGAAAGTTCTCTCTTTATTACCTTAGGATCGATAACTAAATTCCCGTACGAATCTGTTAACCATACTCTACCTACTTCTCCACTCATAGGAAAACTCATGCCTATACCAACATTAACGTTAGTTGATACCAATACGGGATTTCCTCCATCAGCATGAAAAACGAACACTGATTCACCAGCAGAAACTCCATATTTCCCACCAGATATAGTAAGTATTTGTCCATATCCTACTGGTAAATTATTAACAGTAGTATCATCATTCAGCGATTCTCTAAATGATGGAATATTTTCCAGAATTAAATTCCACTTCGTCCCCATCTGGGAGATGTAGGCTTCTGTGTGTCCGCCCCCCTGTCATCTTGGACAGTATTCCTCCAAAGGCGACAAAGATGTTCTGTACTATATCGCAACTCCACTATATTATTTTTTGTATTTTCTATCACAAAACCTGCTTCTAAAATCCATTTAAAATCAATAATAAGAAGCTCCTACTAAAAGTATAAAAGCCATAAGCCATAATAACGTATAATCAAAAAAATACGCAAAAGCAGCAATGAATATACTAAGCCCAATTAATTTCCATGCATTTTTCATCCTTTATACCCTCTTAATCATTTACAGAGTCTTCTACCTATTTATTAAATTCATCAATGGTTTTAGGACTATTATTTTGTTTGTAATCAGCTAAAATCATATAAGCCATTGCTGCCCCAACAAGAGTTCCATATCCTTTATTTAACTTATTTACGAATCTTATCCCTTTCAATTTTTGTTCCACTTCATTTGCTAAATAAGGATAATTTTGTTTAACCTCTTCACCTAAGAGCTCTAGTGATTTTATTGTTACATTTTGCATTAAAGACTTCCCAAATTCCCTTTTCAACCTATTTTTTATATCATCAGAAACGTTTTCCTCATAATATGAATAAAGATTACTTACTTCATCATGAGCCTCTGATTCCTCATTAAATCCATCTCTCGGATTTCCTCCTCTCATTGCAGCCATTTCCTCATCCAATTCATTCCACTTCGTTCCCATCTGGGAGATATAGGCGCCTGTGTGTCCGCTTCCTCCTGTCATCTTGGACAGGATTCCTCCAAAAGCGGCGGAGATGTTCTGCACTGTATCGGGATGCTTGTTTATCCAGTCTTTCCCTTTGGTCTGTTTTAAGTACTCTATGGCATATTCGTTGGCTCCCCCTGCTATCAGGCCGCTTAGCGCGCTTCCTCCGCTTTTAGTGCTCGTGATGGCTCCCAGCATGCCATGGAGGGCTACCTTTTCGGCGGAGCCGTCTTTCCATCCATTGTGGGAGGCTATCTCATGGATGGCCCGGTTTCCGACTATCCCCAGTTCTTCCAGAAGTCGTTTTCTTTCTTCTACTTTTGTTTTGTCAAAGATTTCTTTGAGTTTCTTTAAGCTGTCTTCTGTGTTCCTATTTAGTTTCTCTATGTCCTGTTTCTGGTTTTCTTTATCTGTGATGGTTATGGTTCCTTTGGATACGGCAGATTGCGTCGTTGTTCCTTCTTTGTCTTTCACAGTGGGATCCATGTTTGAGAGGAGTCCCAAGGCATTTAAGGGAATTCCTGCTCCATTGGTATAGGAGATTCCTTTTCCGCTTGCTTTATACTCTGCTTTGTTGTCTATGTTTTCCCATGTCAAAGTACCGGTGGTGAGTTTGTTCTTTTCTGCCGGTGCTTGGCTGTCTATGACGGCTCCTTTAAGGCGGGTGTTGTTTTTGACTTGGATGTCGTATCCCTCTTGTCCTGCGTAGATGCCTGCCTGTTTTGTGACGCTTTCGTAGGTACTGTCTGTGTTTGTTTTTCCTTTTCCTCCGCTTACGGTGACGGCGCTTCCCGGTGTGTAGCTGATGGACAGGCCCGATGTCTTGCTTGTTTCTTTGTAATTCTTCTTATCCTGTTCGCTTTCGATGGACATTCTTCCTGCGTTAGCGGTAACTTTGTTTCCTCTGACTGTCCCGCCCCGGATAACAGTGTCATTTCCGCTGGAAAGGGATACCGTATCTTTCGCGGTGATGTCTGACGGGGTATGGGTAAGGGTAGTTTCTTCTATCTGTCCTTTCCCTTTCCCGTAGGACGCGCCGATGCCATAGCCTCCTTTGCTGATGGATGCTCCTATGCTTCCGCTTTTAGCTTTGTAGTCTTCTATGGTTGTGCTTCTGTTTTCGGATGAGAGGATACGGATGTTGTTTCCTGCTTTGAGATGGATGTCTTTGGCGTTGACTATGCTGCCTTTGACTGTCATGTCTTCTTTGGCGATGATAGCGGCTGTTCTTCCTACGGTGATGGTGCTTCCTTTGGCTTCTTGGGTGGCGGTTTCTCTGTTATCTTTCCATCCGGTGCTGCCCAGGCTTCTATTTCTTCTTCTGATGCTACCATGTGGTCAAAGATTTCTTTCACTTCATCGGTCGGATCTTTTAAACCCAAGTAGTTTTCCGGATTCTTTATGATTTCTTTTGTTGTTTTATAGAGATTGATCAGCCACTTTTTGAACCGCTGGAAAGTTCCCTGCAGTTCTTTGGTTGGTGCTTTTCCCGTCAAAAGGTATCTTTCAAATCCTCTTGCAAAGCGTTCCTGGATGAATCGTTCCTGCAGTTCTTTGTTTTCCGGATCTTTCTTGATGGCAGCTTCATATTCTTTAAATTCTTTTTCAATCAAGGTGCCTTTGTATTCTTTCATGATTCCTGGATAGTATGATGCCCACGCACGGATGGTGTCTCTGTCTTTCTGTGCTTTCTGCAGTGTGGCTTCCAGTATTTTGTCTTCTTTTGCAAGTTCTTTCAGTTCCGGATCGATGGCGATGTTGTTCAGCATGGACAGCCACCAATGGGCGCTTTCATGCACAACGGTGGATTGGTTAGCCGCTTCAAAGACGTGAAGAATGTTCTGGTCTGCGTCATAGGCTCCTGCGTAGGATCCTTTGTGTTCCTGCCGGTAAACCCTATAATTATAATCCGGATTCAGTTTTTCGTATGTGCTTTCTTCATACACTTTATTTCCCGGCAGAATAATGTAACTCGTCCCGTGTTCATCTTCAACGGCTACCGCCTTATAACCCAATTCGTCAGCAACAAGCGCGGCCTCTTTTTGTATCATGAAATCCGCATCCGCTTCGTCCGTGCACCCTAACAATTCATATACTTTTTGTTTTTCTTCTTCGTTTAAATTCCAAATGTTTCTTGATTCTGTTGTTAAGTCATATATTAATTCAGCATCATCTCCATATTTCTTTTCAAATATTTCGTATACTCCATCTTCATATGCTAAACTTTTGGCACTTATAACATCGTCTTCATTTACTTCTGAAATATATATTCTGTCTCCGTGTCCAAGTGCAGAATTTCTACCGCTGCTGTAAAACATTCCATGAAAATATCCTTCTTTTATCACGTCACCTTCTACAGGATCCACCGCGCCATGGAAGAATATATCCGCGTCTTTGTTTATCGTTTGATAGTATTCTTGATTCTGTTCCTTTAATTTGACAAGATCACTTTCGTTTGGTATATTTTGGTTAGAACTGAATGAAATGGTTGCCTCTATGGGCGATTGGAGCCCGGCAGATTGCAACCAGTCATTAGTTCTTTTTTTATTTATATATTTCGCACTTGTCAGAAGTCTGGATTTTAGGGTTATAGGACAAAAAGTGTTGCTGTTAATGCCGATGGATCTAGTTAAA
>ERZ773066.52-NODE-52-length-61792-cov-3.510942_pt1 | contig 61792 bp, 55 predicted proteins | sample MGYA00580573_ERZ773066 | MGnify/ENA primary metagenome ERZ773066 (study PRJEB29015, sample SAMEA2738128) | human oral metagenome | biome: human oral; feature: human-associated habitat; material: saliva | place: China | collected 2203 ... | reverse complement strand
GCCTTTCGACGGCTGCGGGCATGGCAAAGGGCGCGAAGTATCTTGGCAAGGACATCAACGTCTACACACTGCTCGGCGACGGTGAGCTTGCCGAAGGACAGATCTGGGAGGCGACGATGTTCGCCGCGCACTATGGACTGGACAATCTCTGCATCGCCGTGGATGTCAACGGACTTCAGATCGACGGAAAAACAGCAGATGTCATGAATAGCGCCCCCGTGGACAAGAAATTCGAGGCGTTTGGCTGTGTCGTTCAGTGGATTGACGGACATGATTTCACTGATCTTGCGTCGGCATTCCACACCTTCCATGCGAATCAGGGCAGCAAGAAACCGACGGTGATTCTGATGAAGACGGTCAAGGGCAAGGATGTCTCCTTTATGGAGAATCAGGCGGGCTGGCATGGCAAAGCGCCCAACGATGCCGAGCTTGCCCAGGGACTGGAGGACTTGGCTGCGGTTCGGAAGAGCATCGAGGAGGCATGAGAGCATGGCAGAGGTAAAGAAAATTGCAACCCGTGAGAGCTACGGCAACGGACTGGTGGAGTTAGGAAAAGAACACGATAACGTCGTCGTGCTGGATGCGGATCTTGCCGGTGCAACCAAGACGGCAATCTTTAAGAAGGCATTCCCCGACCGTCACTTCAACTGCGGTATTGCAGAGTGCAATCTGGTGGATGTCGGCGCAGGTCTGTCGACCATGGGACTCGTGCCGTTTGTCTCGACGTTTGCCATGTTTGCGGCGGGGCGTGCCTATGAGCAAGTGCGCAATACGATCGGATACCCTCATCTGAACGTCAAGATCTGTGCCACACACGGCGGCATCTCCGTCGGCGAAGACGGTGCATCACATCAGTGCTGTGAGGATTTTGCTCTCATGCGTACGATCCCCGGCATGACGGTCATGTGCCCTTCGGATGATGTGGAGGCGCGCAAAATGCTGCATGCTGCCTACGAGATGGATGGTCCTGTCTACATCCGCTTCGGACGTGCAGCAACGCCGGTCTACCATGCGGAGGATTTTCCTTTTGTCGTTGGCAAAGGAGAGGTGCTGCAGGATGGCACGGATGTCGCGGTCATTGCCACAGGGATTCTCGTGCCGGAGGCAATCGAGGCAGGAAAACGTCTTGCGGCCGAGGGCATCAGCACACGTGTGATCAATATGGCGACGATCAAGCCGCTCGATACAGAGATCGTTCTTCGTGCAGCGCGTGAATGCGGGAAGATTGTCACGGTAGAGGAGCATAACATCATCGGCGGACTTGGCGAAGCGGTCTGCGCTGCGCTTGCGGAAGGATGCCCTGTTCCTGTCCGCCGTGTCGGTGTCAATGATGTGTTCGGACACTCTGGCCCTGCGGCAGAGCTCCTGAAGGAGTTCGGTCTGACCTCTGACCACATTGCCGAGGCGGCACGCACGCTGACAGAAAAATAATGAGGATGAGGAAGATGCCTTCGATGACCGAAGGCATCTTTTTCTATTGTCGGCATATGGACGGATAAAATTACTTGTAGATTCTGGGGGAATTGTTTATAATAGAAAGGGTCTATATTTTTCTATCCAAGGGGTTTTCTCATGAAGCGGATTCCGCTCTTTGTCTTAATGATCGCGACACTGTTTCTCGTGACTTCCATGGGTGCGGCGTATCTGTCCGTCGGACGGCAGAGTACGGCACTTGCACGCCGCCCGCTGCAGGAGATTGTGGCATATACGACGCTGCCGACGGAGGCTGCAGCGGCACTGTCTGAGGCATACGAGAAGGAGTATAATATCCGTGTCAATTTCGTTCCTCTGTCCGCTGAGCAGATAGAGAAGCGCTTGGGGGAGCAGGCAGCCGATGAGGAAGGCGTTCGGGCAGCACTCGTCTTGGCAGATCGTGAGTTGCTTGATCGTGCGGCGGCGGCAGGATATCTTGTCCCCTACCAGTCCGATAGGAATGATCAGGTGGCTGATCAATTTCGTCAGTCTGCCGGATATTGGACTGGTGTATGGTATGATCCAATTGTTTTTGCGGTCAATCAGGACTATCTGCGCACACATCTTGATCTCCCTGATTCGTGGCAGCTGCTGGCGCGGCAGAAAGATATCCGAATTGGCACGACGGATTTTATGGCGGCAGATGCCTCGTCAAATCTCCTTTACAGCATGATTGCCGAGTATGGTGATCAGACTACCTTTGATATTTGGCGCAGGATCCAGCCGCAGATCATGCAATACTCCCGCTATCTGCACACACCCGTACGGCAGGCGGGGATGGGGGAAGTTGATGTTTCGGTCGCTGTGCTCAGTGAGACACTCCGCTATATTCACGATGACTATCCGATCCGTGTACTCTATCCGACGGACGGAACGGCAGCGGTGATTTACGGCACAGGAATCGCTTTTCGTGCAGGAGAGCATGATGTACAGGCGGCAGAGGATTTTGCCGATTGGCTGCTGACGGATGAGGCACAGCTGGCACTTGCACGGCAGCATATCTTTTTTTTGACGACCAATCCAGTAACGCTGTCCTATCGGATGTTTGCGGGCAAGAATATCAATATTTTTAAGAGCAAGCCGTATTTCAGCCCAGCGGAGAAGAAAAATCTCCTTGATCGTTGGGTCAAAGAGGTGCGGTTTTATGAAGAGTAGCTGTGGAGGGATGTAATCGGTGAAAGCAGGTTTTATCAGCCTTGGCTGTGCAAAGAATCTGGTTGATACAGAGGTTATGCTCGGCATTATGCGTGAGCATGGCATCGATATTACCAATGAGCCGTCAGAGGCAGATATCCTGATTGTCAATACGTGCGCCTTTATCCAGTCAGCGAAAGAGGAATCAATTACAACGGTGCTCGGGATGGCGGACTACAAGGAGACGGGGTGCTGCCGCAGTCTCATCGTAGCGGGCTGCCTCGGACAGCGGTATGGGCAGCAGCTCCTCGATGAGATCCCGGAGGCGGATGCCATCATCGGGACGGGGGCGTGGAGCCGTATTATGGAAGTAATTGAGGAAACGCTCAAGGGACGCCGCCTGCTCATCGCAGGGAAGGATGATACGATCTACGATGCCAAGACACCACGTCTGCGTACGACACCAAACTATACGGCGTATGTCAAAATTGCGGAGGGGTGCGATCATTGTTGTGCGTTCTGTGCGATTCCGCTCATACGCGGGAGATTCCGCAGCCGCCCAATGGAGGATATCGTAGCGGAGGGACACGAGCTCGCTGCTGCCGGTGTCCGCGAGCTTGTTCTCATCGCGCAGGACAGTGCAAACTATGGGGTGGATTACTACCAAAAGCCGATGCTGCCGACGCTTCTGCGCGAGCTTGCAAAGATCGATGGAATTGCGTGGATACGTGTGCTCTACAGCTATCCAAAGTATTTTATCGATGAGCTGATCGAGGTCTTTGCCACCGAGCCAAAGGTGGTCAAGTATGTCGACCTGCCGCTGCAGCATGCGCATGATGCCGTACTGCGTTCGATGAATCGTCCTGATACACGGGCGGGGATGGAGGAGCTGATCGCAAAGCTGCGGGCACGCATCCCGGGAGTCGCGATTCGCTCGACATTCATCGTTGGCTTCCCTGGGGAGACCGACGCCCAGTATCAGACGTTGCGTCGCTTTGTGGAGAAGCAGCGATTCGATAAGGTGGGAATCTTTACCTACTCCGAGGAGGAGGACACTGCCGCTGCGGCAATGGGGAAGAAGGTTTCTGAAGAGGTGATGCAGGAGCGTTACCATGACCTCATGAGTCTCCAGAGTAAGATCTCCGAGGAGATCAATATCGGGCTGGAGCATCAGGAGTTGGATGTTCTCATCGAGGGACATGACGCGGAGCAGTCGGGGATTGCCGTGGGCCGTTCCTACCGCGAAGCACCTGAGGTGGATGGCCAGATCTATATCGAAGGCGATGCAGAGAGTGCACCGGGCGAGATTGTCCGCGTGCGTCTCCTTCAGGGCTTTACATACGATATTGTCGGAGAGAGGGTGCAGTGATGCCGGAGAGAGAACGGCTGCCGGATATTGTTGGGCAAATGCTCTGTGCAAAAGGCTATACAATCTCCTGTGCGGAGTCCTGCACGGGCGGACTGCTCACGAGTACGCTCACAGACGTGCCCGGCAGTTCTGCGTACGTCATGGGGAGTGTCGTGTCCTATGCGAATGAGGTGAAATGTCGTATCCTGCGCGTGTCGGAGGAGACAATCGAATTGCATGGTGCCGTCTCTTCGGAAACGGCACGAGCGATGGCAGAGGGGGTACGAGCCCTCATGCAGACGGATATCGGCGTCGGCATTACGGGGATTGCAGGTCCGGGCGGCGGTACTCCTGACAAGCCGGTCGGACTGGTCTACATCGCTGTATCTGCTCTGGGAAAAACTTCGGTGGAAAAAAATGTGTTTTCTGGCGTACGTGTCGAGATTAAGCGTGCTGCCGTCAATAAAGCTCTTGCTATAGTGCAGGAGACGATTAGGGAGATGGATGAATGAAACGCTATCAGAAACTTGCCGTTGGTCTTTCGCTCTCCGTTGTACTTTGTGGCTGCACTTATGCCGCTGCGGCAGATGTTCCTGCCAGGGCAGCGGGAGCTGTACCGGCAGTGACGGAGACTGCTAAGGCAGATGCACTGACGTATTCCTATGAGAGTGCACAGTATGGCTATCATATCATGTGTCCGCAGAAGCCTGTCGGTGTGATTCCAGCATCGGCACTCTATGACGACCGCGAGGGCGAGATTCTCATTTTTGACAATGAGGAGTACAATATCAAGTATGCGTGGGCAGTGTTCGTTAATGCATTCCCTGATGCATCTGTGCCAAATCTTAATGACATTAAGCCGGAGGAGGCTGTAAATCTGCTAGAGCGCATCCAGAACAGCAATGGCTATGAAGGAATCATGTTGATAAATCTTTCGGATACGAATAAGGCCATCTTCGCTATGACGGCAAAGGAGGTTGATATCGACGAGGATGGTGACGGTGTTGTCGATGCAACGGCGAAGGCGGACAATCAAACGGCAGTGCTTTTCTTCCGCGGTGCAAATGGACAGCGGTATGGGCTTGAACTCATTGATAATCCAACGCTCCGGGCAAAGTCCGTGGCAACATTTATGGCGGGCGCACGCACGATGCAGTGAGTGGTGTGAACCGTGGGAGAGAAAGAAGGAGAATAAACTATGAAGATCTCATCTAAGAAAACAATGCTGACCGCAGCTGTGCTGGTCACACTTTCCTCCGGCAGTGCATTTGCTGCAACGCCGGGAACGGTGGACTCACAGGATCTCTTCCGTGCCAACAGACTGGTGACGGATCATGTAAATCCTCCTGCTGTGGAAGAGAAGGCGGATGCAGATCACTACGAAGCCTCTATTTCGACCCAGCGCAAGGATGCTGCTGTTCGTCCAATTGGTACAGCACCTGCAAAGAGTACTCCGCAGGTTACACGTCTTCGTTGGGAGACGGTCGATGAGGGGATCGCAGCACGCAATAAGGAGCAGCCATCGTTTACACTCGCAGCCCAGAAGGCGCAGCCTGTTATCATTACGGCAGCAGATGTCAAACGTGAGCAGAAGCTCGCTGCGAAGGAAGGCCGTCCACCGCAAGAGCTCGTCGGCGATGTAAATCTGAAGCGTGGTCCGATGCCCATTGTTTCGCGTCCAGTACAGACGCCGATGCAGATGACACCGCCCGTACAGCAGCAGCCAATGCAGACACCTCCTCCTCAGGAGCGCGTTGTCCCGATGCCGCCGTCAGCCGCTCCTGCCGCTGTGCAGGCACAGCTTCCGCCGCAGCCTGCAGATGCTGAAGGACGGCCGGAACGCCAGCGCTATCAGCAGCTGCCGCGTGAGTTTACATTGAATGCACCTGCAACATCTCCTGCTGTTCCGCAGCAGCCCCAGCAATTCTCCCCCATGAATGAGTCTTCACATCTTGCGCCGCCCATTACGCGGGATGTGTCTCCTGTTCCTGAGCATACGATTCGCCCGGAGGGAGTTCCAGCATACTCCGCGCGTGAGGTAATTCCGGCAGAGAGCCTTGAAGGAATCTCTGAGGAGGTTCGCCGTCATATCCTCGCGGGGCAGCTGGCGATGCAGGTCCAGCTGAAGCGTGATCCGAGTGTGGCAGGGGTACAGGCATTGACGCGGGTACTGCGTGAGAGTACGAAGCTCACGCGCCTGCAGAAGATCGACTTCCTCATCGGTTTTGGCCGTGCACTGCATCAAAGTGGTCTGCCGCGTCAGCAGGAATCACTGCTCATCAAGACGATAGCGGAGGCATTCTAACGCAGTTTTTCGTGAAATAACGGGATGAGGGATTCAAATGAAACAATTTCATATCGCGGTGATCGCGGGGGATGGGATCGGTCCTGAGGTCATTGCCGAAGGGAAAAAGGTCTTTTTAGGCATTGCGCGTATGGATGGGACGTTCTCTGTCGCGTTTGAGGATTTTCCATGGGGGTGTGAGTACTACCTGAAGTCTGGTGAGATGATGCCAGAGAACGGACTCGATCTCCTGCGCGGTTACGATGCAATCTATCTGGGGGCTGTGGGCTATCCAGGTGTACCGGATCATGTGTCACTCGGGGATCTCCTGTTGCGCATACGTCGTGGCTTCGATGAGTATATCAATCTGCGTCCTGTTCGCCTCCTGCACGGTGCACCGTGTCCGCTTGCGGATGTTTCTCCACGCGATATCGATATGATCGTGGTGCGCGAGAATAGTGAAGGGGAATACGCGAATGTTGGTGCACGGCTCTATCCCGGGACACCGCGTGAGACGGCACTCCAGACGGGGGTATTCTCACGGCACGGATGTGAGCGCGTCATCCGTTATGCCTACGAGCTGGCGCGACGTGAGAAGCGCACGCTTACCTCGATTTCCAAGGGGAATGCACTGCGATACTCGATGGTGTTTTGGGATGAGATCTTTGCCGAGATCGGGAAGGAGTATCCCGATGTTGAGACACACAGCTTGCTTGTCGATGCGGCAAGCATGTTCTTCGTCAAAGATCCGAAGCGGTTCGGCGTCGTGGTGACGAGCAATCTCTTCGGCGATATTCTCACCGATCTCGGTGCGGCGATTGCGGGCGGGATGGGGCTCGCAGCCGGGGCGAATCTCAACCCTGAGCGACGCTATCCGTCGATGTTCGAGCCGATTCACGGGAGTGCTCCTGATATTGCAGGGCAGGGGATCGCAAATCCATTAGCGTCGATCTGGTCAGTTGCACAGATGCTCGACTTTCTTGGTGAAACAGAGTGGTCAGAGCGCGTGCTCCGTGCCATCGAGACGCTGCTTGTGGAGAAAAAGACGCTGACGCCGGATCTTGGCGGAACGGCATGTACGTCAGACATCGGGAATGCAGTACTCGATGTTCTGGCACGCTGAATCATACAGAATATGCGGGGGGTTCAAGCGCCCTCCGCTCTATTTATATGGATGGAGTGTATAGTCATGGCACAGCAAATACGAAAAGCGGTTATTCCGGCAGCAGGATATGGAACACGATTTCTTCCTGCGACGAAAGCAACACCGAAGGAGATGCTGCCCATTGTCGATAAGCCGACCATCCAGTATATTGTGGAGGAAGCTCTTGCAAGCGGTATCGAGGATATTCTGATTATCAGCGGTCATGGGAAACGCGCCATCGAGGATCATTTTGACTCCGCGCCAACACTCGAGCACGAGCTCTTATGCAAGGGGCGGCAGGACCTTCTCAACGTCCTGCGTGAGACGACGGATGTCAATGTTCACTATGTCCGTCAGAAGTATATGCGCGGTCTGGGGGATGCGATCCTGTGCGCGCGTTCCTTCATTGGCGATGAGCCGTTTGCCGTCCTCCTCGGTGATGATGTCGTTTACCATCCGCAGCGTCCTGCGCTGCGTCAGCTGATCGATGTCTATGAGGAGACGGGGGGCTCTGTTCTCGGCTGTCAGATTGTCGCTGATGCACAGGTTTCCTCCTATGGTATCGTTGCAGGAACAATGCAGAATGAGCGCCTGATGCGTGTCTCCGATATGATCGAAAAACCTGCACTTGCTGAGGCACCAAGCCGTATGGCTGTGCTCGGTCGATACATCATCCGCCCCGAGATTTTCTCCATCTTGCAGAATACAGAGCCCGGCAAAGGGGGAGAGATTCAGCTGACGGATGCACTCAAGGTACTCGCCCAGCGGGACACGGTCTATGCCTATAATTTTGAGGGATGCCGCTATGATCTGGGAGATAAGCTCGGGTTCTTGGAGGCGACGGTGGAGTTTGCTCTGCGCCGCAGTGATCTCGGCGACTCGTTCCGTGTGTATCTCAAGCAGTTAGCGGAAACACTGTGAGGCGATTGGATTGCAGAAGGAACATCAGGCAAATCTGGCTCTCGCGCTCAGTGCTCTCGGTGCTGTTGGGACGGCAGGACAGGAGAGCAGTCTCCTCCTATCAACGATCCATCATGGTTTTATCGCGGCGACGATCGGCGGACTAGCAGACTGGTTCGCCATCAAGGCGATCTTCGGCCGACCGCTTGGCATCTCGCATCGTACCGATATTCTGCGTCGGAATCGTGGGCGGATTATGGAGTCAATCGTTGCGTTCTCCTCGGAGGATCTCCTCAGCAAGAAGAATATTATGGCAGTCATTGAGCGCGAGAATATGGGGGCTATACTCGCAGACTATTTGTTGCAACGCGGCGGGGAGGAACGCCTGACGGACACTGCCATCGATGTACTCCGCTATGTGGCAGCGGATCTTGACAGTACGCGCATCTCACATGAGCTGACGCCATACGTGAAACAGGCACTTTATCAGTTGCCGCTTGAAGATCACGCAGGAGACTTGATGGCACTCTTTACGGAGCAGCATCATACAGAGCGGATTTTTCAGGTACTTGTCCGCGTCGGTATCCAGCTGGTGCAGACCCAGCTCTTTCAAGAGATCCTCCATGACAATATAGCCTCTATTCGTGAGAAATATGAGGGCGATGGGATGATCCGTGCCCTCGTTCTCTCATTCGTAGACGATACGATGATTGCATCGTGGATCACAGAACGGCTGCAGGAGATTCTGACAGCGGCATTGGAGGTGGAGAATCCGCGTCACCGCGAAGGCGTGCAGGCACTCTCTTCGTTCTTTGCATCGCTCAGCGATCATGATGATTTTCGCACGACGATGCGTAGAGCGAAGGAGCATCTGATTGAGGACATTGACATGGAGTCCATTTTGTCGGATTTCATCGAGAGCCGGATGAAGGGGAATCATCCGTTTTGGATTCCCTACGTGCGAGAGCTCCTGCATCAGAAAATCGAAGCATACGCCCATTCTGTCCCGTGGCAAAGTCGTGTTGACCGATGGATGAAATCGCTCGCGGCGGGAGAGGTCGAGAAACACCATGAAATGATTGCCCGCTTTGTGCGTGAGTACCTGAATCAAAAGTCGGACGATGAGCTCGTTTCATTTGTGGAAGGGAAGGTGCGCACCGATCTTCAGATGATCCGCATCAATGGTGCTGTGGTCGGCGCAGCAGTTGGTATGGCACTTTCCCTCATCGTCTGTATGACGGAAAGGATGTGGGGGCTTTAATGTGTACGTGGAATAAAGCAGATGCCGCACTGCTGCTCTCGGCAGTCCTCTTTCTGTGTGCTCTTTTCCTTCATATCAGATTTGCGGATTCTCTCTGGGGGCGTGCGTTGCTCGCAGTAAGTGAAGCGGCACTGGTCGGCGGGGTTGCGGACTGGTTTGCAGTAACGGCGATCTTTCGGAAGCCGCTCGGATTTCCCTATCATACAGCGCTGTTGCCGCGTCGCCGTGACAGCTTTGTTCAAGCGATTGTCACGATGGTTCAGAAGGAGTTCTTCTCCAAGCGCAAGATTTTTCACCACATGGAGCAGATGCACCTCTTTCCAATGATAGAAAACTATCTGCGCCGTCCGACAACGGAGGAACAGCTGACCGGAATGATCCTTCACTTTATTCGTGCATCCTTTCTGCGTCGGAGGAATTCGCAGATCGTTTCCTATCTCTCTTCGCGCCTGAGGGATTTACTCCTGAAGGAGGATCCTGCCGTGCTGATGCAACGACTCGACGAGCTCCTGCGCGAGAAGGGATGGGATAAAAAAGCCCTGACAAGTATCTCGCGGATACTTGTCAGGGAGGCGGCGACGGAGGAGACGTATGCCTCTATAAGGAATGCACTGGAGCAACTGGAGCGGGAAAAGATCGGCGACGGATTTCTATCGCGTATTCTCACCGCAACGAATACCATCAATCTGGATGAGGGGGCAGAACTGATTCAGCAGCACACATGTCATGTCCTCGACGAGCTCGGACGGGATGACTCGCCGCTGCAAAATCATGCGGCAAATCTTATCCATGATGCGCTCTCTGACCTCAAACGGGATGAGGAACTCGTCGCACTCGTGCGTGAACTGCAAAAGCGATTGGCAGAGACGCTTCCCATCGATGCGTCGATGGAGCGCATTCTGAGTGGTCTGCGGACACATGTGCAGGCTGATCTGCAGCGTGATGTGGATCCGATGGAGGAACATATGCCGGCCTTTTATCAGCAGCTGCGCAGCATACTCCATGCGGAATATCAGCGGATGCTGACGCTCCTCACAGAGCACAGTGATCTGCAGCAAATCATGACACGCCTGATGTATGATCTCATCGCACGGTCGGCTCTCCATGCACAGGCATTGGTCGGTATCGTCGTCTCCGATGCACTTACGCGTCTCACGGATGAGGAGCTGAATCATCTTGTCTATGACAAGGTAGAGCAGGACTTTCTCTGGATCCGCGTCAACGGCTCTCTCGTTGGCGGCTGCATCGGTTTGCTTCTCTTCCTCGGAACACAGATGTTTAGATAAAATACATCAGTGTTTCGCTGTTCTCCTCGCGTTTCCACGCAGTAAGGAGATCCTCAAGTGTTACGGCATTGAGTGTATCGTGCATGTTTTGGTCGAGTACGCCGAAGAGGTCACGGGCGAGAACGAGGTCTAGTTTTTCCATCTTCTCACAGGAACTGCCTGTCTTTTCAATAAGTGCGATCTCAATGGCAGAGAGAATGTCATAGGCAGTGATGTCGTGTGGGGGGCGAGCAAGCTGGTAGCCGCCCTGTGAACCCTTGATCGAGTTGACGAGTTTGCTCCGCTTGAGCAGTGCAAAAACTTGTTCGAGGTAGATCTTGGAGATGCCAAGATGCTCCGAGATGCTGATGATGGTGACAGGGGAGGAGGTGTCGTAGCTGCGCGCCAGAAAGACCATGGATGCGATGCCATAGCGCCCCTTCGCTGAGATTTTCATATCGATACTTCCTTCTAAAAACATATTTTTTATAGCTATATAATATGTTAATATGCAGCGAATGTCAAATAAAAATCCCCTCGTCCAAACGGAAGAGGGGATTTCGTATACATATATCTTAGCGCTTCGAGAACTGGGAAGCCTTACGTGCCTTCTTGAGACCGTACTTGCGGCGTTCCTTCTCACGCGGGTCACGCGTAACGAAGCCTGCCTTCTTGAGTGCAGGGCGCAGCTCTGCGTCCATCTCAATCAGTGCACGTGTGATGCCGTGACGGATCGCACCCGCCTGACCGGATGCACCGCCGCCGGCTACGTTAGCGATGACATCATATTTATCGACAGTTTCCGTCAGGTTCAGCGGCTGGCGAACAATCAGCTCAAGCGTCTTGAGGCCGAAATACTCTGCCATCTCGCGGCCATTGATGGTAACCTTGCCGTCGCCGGGAACGAGGCGAACACGGGCAACCGAGGTCTTGCGGCGACCCGTTCCGTAGTAAGTGACTTGTGCCATTGAACAGATTCCTCCTTATACAAAACTCAGCGAATATCAAATTTCAGCGGTTCGGGCTTCTGTGCTGCGTGGGGATGCTCCGGACCGGCGTAGACGTTGAGCTTGCGGAAAATCTGTGCGCCGAGACTGTTCTTCGGAAGCATGCCCTTGACCGCGTGTTCAATGACACGGACAGGGAAGCGATCGAGCATCTGGCCGGCCGTTGTGAAGGTTGTGCCGCCCTGATAGCCAGAGTGACGGAAGTAGGTCTTGTCCGTCAGCTTCTTTCCCGTGAACTTTACCTTCTCAGCATTGATGACGATGACGTAGTCGCCGGTATCAACATGCGGCGTGTAGATGGGCTTGTTCTTGCCGCGCAGAACTTTCGCGATCTCCGTTGCAAGACGACCGACCGTCTGGTTCTCTGCATCTACGACATACCACTTGCGCTCAATATCGGCTGCTTTTGCCATAACCGTGGTTTTCACGTAATTCCCCCCTAGAGAGTAAGAGTTTTCAATATTGGTTGATGCGATATACACTCACGCTTCCGGGGCTAATGGATACATGGAAAATATCACACGTCGCTATTCTAAAAAAAATTTACGCGAATGTCAAGAAATTTTCTCCATAGCACGCTTTACTTTTTCTGCAACCCCGTGCATTTTTGTTTTCGGCACAGAGCACGCCGCAATACGCACGCCCATTTTCAGTGGAACAGCGAAGATGAGATCCTCGTGGAGAGCGTCACAGACTGCCTGCGGATCGCTCGAAGGAATAGCGAGGAAGAAGCCGCCCTTATAGGGGAGGGCGGGTAGACCGCACGCCGCAGCCTCCTGCATGAAGATATCGCCGCGCTCCTGTACGAGGCGGTATAGTGCGTCACGCTCACTCTCATAGGCGGCATACGCTGTGCCGTCCTGCTGAATACGCGTCAGGAGGGTCATTGCACCGCGGTTGATGTTCGACCACGTTGCACGTGCAGCGTACTTGCTGATCTCGCTGAACTCATCGATGACCGTCTTGTTTGCAGAGAGAGCAATGAGTGCGCCGCAGCGCTGTCCATAGAATGTATACGCCTTGGACATGGAAAAGGCGAAGAGTGTCAGGATGTTTTCGGGGAGTCCTGCAAACTTCTGCATGAAGGCACGTGTCGCATGCTTTTCGCCCGCAAAGTCAATGTAGGCGATATCGACGAGGAGCTGTATCTTCTTTCCGGCCTTTGCCTGTGCCTTGACCGTGTCCAGAACGTGGTCCCAGTCATCCGCAGAAAGGCTGTAGCCCGTCGGGTTATGCGCAGGTGTGTTGAGGATGATGAGCAGGCTGTCCTGTTTTTTGCAAAGAGCATCAACGGCCGCAGAGAACGCCGTATGATTGAAGTTGTTTGCTTCGTCGAACAGCGTGAAGGTCGTGACGGAAGAGCCAAGTTCCTGACAGATGATGTTGTACGTCCCCCAGAACCAGTCCGAGGTGAGTACCTGATCGCCGCGCTCGACGTAGTCGTCGACGGCGGTGCGCAGAGCTCCCGTTCCGCCTGCCGTTGCGACAGCGGCGAGATAGCCCGCAGGACGCTTGCCGGCGAATGTAATATCAATCGCTGCCTCGAGATACTCCGGAAGCCCAGAGATCGGCGCATAGGCGATATAGTCCTCGATGGGGAGGGAGCGGAAGACGCGTTCGACCGTCGGCAGGTGTGCCAGTTTACCGCTGTCGTCCATGACGGCACCGATTGTCGCGTTGATCACGCGCTCCTCACCGTGCTCTGCGATTGCAGCGCGGCACGCCGCATTGGCTCCGAAGATCGCGTCCTTCAGGCGGCGCGATGCCGCGTGTGATGCTGCCATTTGAATTGCCATGTTATATGCTCTCCTTTTCGATGGAAAGCACGGATCATCGTGTCCTCCGCAGGGGGAGGGCGTCGTTGATCCGTGCCGTCGTAGCGTAATATGATGATAGCGCGCGACTCTCCTTATGTCCACAAGCCGCACAGGTGTATACACGTATTCTTATGCCTCGTTCGGGAAGAACTCGTCGTGGATGCGGTTGACGGCGTCCTTGACGCTGCCGCCCTTGATGAGGCAGGAGATGCTGATCTCGGAGGTGCTGATGATCTCGAGGTTGATGCCTGCATTGGAGAGTGCCCCAAACATACGGGAGGCAATACCGGGATTGCCGAGCATTCCGGCTCCGACAATGGAGATCTTCGCGACATCATTGTCAATGGATACACCAGATGCGTGGATGTCTGCCGAAATCCCTTCGACGACGCGGCGCGCTTCCTCGGCGTCAATGGATGCCACAGTGAAAACCATGTCGGTTACATTGGAGTCAGCACTGCGGAGGCTCTGCACGATCATATCCACGTCGATGTTCGCATCGGCGAGAGCAGAGAATATCTTGTAGGCAACGCCCGGGACGTTGGAGACGCCGAGCACCGTGATCTTAGCGACGTGCTCATCGTGTGCGACACCGCGAATGATAAAGGACTTTTCTTCCACTGTATATTCCTCCCTAATGATGGTTCCGGGTTCTGAGGTAAAGGTCGAACGAACGTGGATGGGGATGCTGTAGAGCTGTCCCATCTCCACCGAGCGTGGCTGCATAACGCCTGCGCCGAGACGTGCCATCTCGAGCATCTCGTTGTACGTAATCTCCTTCATGCGGCGCGCGCCCTTGACAATGCGCGGGTCGGCGGAGTAGATTCCGTCAACGTCCGTGTAGATCTCGCAGCTATCCGCGCCGATTGCGCCCGCGATTGCCACGGCAGAGGTATCCGACCCACCACGTCCAAGTGTCACGGGGTTGCCGTCGACATCTGTACCCTGAAAGCCAGCGATAACGACGATGTTGCCCTTTTCAAGCTCTTCGTGCACACGTTTTGGCTCGATTCCGAGAATACGCCCCTTGGTATGTGCATGATCTGTGCGCATTCCTGCCATGCCGCCGGTGAGGGATATGGCAGGCTGTCCCAAGGCACGGAACGCCATCGCGAGCAGTGCAATCGAGATCTGCTCCCCCGTCGTCATGAGCATATCCATTTCGCGTGTGTACTGATAGGGGCTTTCCACTACCTCGCCAGCCAGCGCGATGAGATCATCCGTCGTATCGCCCATGGCAGATACCACCATGACAATGCGGTCATCGGGGGCTTTCTCACGCAATATGCGCTTTGCTACGTTCTTGATCTTCTCCGGGGTAGCCACCGAACTTCCGCCAAACTTCTTTACAATTAACGACATACAATGTCCCCCTATGGATTGGTATAATTCCCATCATGGTGAATTCTCAACGCATTATACGCCAAAATGCGCCGTATTTCAATAACCCTTTGATGTAGAAGGGATGCGCGACACTTTTCCGCGTATTGTCTACAGTTTGTCTACAGAACTATCTGTCTACAATCCCACCGAAGATGCGCGCCGTCTCACGCTGCATATCCTCTGTGTCATGCGTATAGAGGTTCTGCGTGATTATTGTATCCGCATGACCGAGACGGGCGGCGACGTCAACGGGCTTCGATAAACCTCGTTGCATGGGTATGACGAAAGCTGTGTGGGTTAAGGTTAAGCTCACGCAGACGCGCTTCGACGCTCTCATGCTTGTGTGGTATCCCATTTTCACTTCGTCGACGGCGTGGACTATCTCGCCGACGTGCGCAAGGCTCTGGGACTGTAAACGAGAAAAGCACCTTCCATGTGACGAAGGTGCTTTTTCTATACGCTTTTTAGGAGGATATGACATGGACAAGAAAGAGAATATAGAGGTCATCGAGGAGAAGAAGGAACTCGATTTCACGGAGCTCGAAAACCGTCTGGATGAGCTGGATTCCAATGCGTTCATCAACGCAGAACGCGCCTGCCGCATGACGGGTGATCCGACGCCCGATATTGTCTACAGCGCGAATTTCCGCGCGCGGCTCGCGGCGACGGCGATGGGTGTTCCGTTCGAGGAGATCCGTAAGCTGAAGCTGCGCACCTATACGGCGGTCATTACAAAGACACTGAATTTTTTATTGCAGTCTTTGGGCGAGGAGCTGACCCGGCGCAACAGCTGAGGGAGATCATCTTTGCCCTGCGCGAGGCGGGATCTCTGGACTACTGGCAGAGGCAGACACTCAGAGAGCTGCGCCGCTGGATGAATGTGATCGAGCAGGATAGAGCACGCAGGGAATAAAAAAGGCAGCGACATAAGCCGCTGCCAATCATGGAATTATGATTTTCTGACAAACACATCTTCAAATTCGTTGTAGGTACCATTTCGCTTTCGCAGGAATCGGTCAATCCGATACGGGATGGAGAGAATGAACGTGAGCAGGGAAAGAAAGCCTAAAAGCAATTCTAAAAGCATCTCAAAAAAGGTACAAAAGGCATAGAAAAAAGCAATGATACAAACAATAACGAGGAAATATGTCAACATGTGAATCACCTTCCTTGTCACATTATATAAATACATTATAGCAGAAAAAGGAGGGATTTTGTGGCAGCAGGGAAAATATTTGCAATCTCTTTTGCGATCGGCGCGGTGATGAACACATCGTTCGGCACAGCAATGAGCTACGGTACTGCTGCAATGCAGAAACTGAGTGATGAAACACAGTATCTGAATGCAGAACAGAAACGTCTTGAGCGTTCGTGGCAGGCGTCACAGGGACAGGTAAAGGCATACGCACGCGAGATTGACCGTATCCGGCAGCAATACGATGCGGGAAAAATCTCACAGAGTCAGTACCAGTCGGCGATGGAGCGGGCGCAGCAGGGCATGCGCGCGGCGGGCATGAGTGCCGATGAGTACCGTTCACATCTCACCCGCCTACGTCAAGAGATGGCACAGACGAAAGCATCTGCCGATCGACTGCGGAATGCACAGGCGGCGAAAGCGGCGGCAGGGGAGAATTTCGCCAATGCAAAAGCGGGATTCGGGAATGCCGTTGCTATGGCGGGGATGGTTGCCGCACCGATCTATGGCGTCGTTGAGACGGCGGCACTCACCTACACTAACCGGGATAAGGTGGGGCCGTTCTTTATGCAGATGTGGGAGCGGATCCAGACTGCCTTCATGAACGTGTGGACGGCAATGCAGCCGACCATCGAGCGGTTAAAAACAGCATTTTATACGCTAACGGATACGCTTGCACCGAAATTTGCGGCAATCGGAGCAGCGTTTATGGCGGCGTTCGATCAGGTGAGTGCAGCATTTGCAGAGCACAGTGAGACGTTCGACACGATCATCAGCATTGGCATGATGGTCGCAGAGATTTTTGGCAGTGTTATTATCGCAGCAATTATCACGTTTGCGAATATAGCCGTCGGTGTCATCACAACAGCAATCGGTATAGTAACAGATATCATCAACGGGCTTGTCGGTGTGCTTACGGGGATTATCACCTTTATCACGGGCGTGTTCGCGGGGATTAGACAACCGCATGGACGGACATCATTGAGATATTCAGCAGCATCTTCGGGACGCTGGCGAATGTTGCGGGCAGGATCCTCTGCGGCATCAAGAACACTGTGACGAGCATCATCAAGGATGTGAAAGACTTCGTCAGCAGTGATGGTGGAGGCGGCGGACAGGAAATCGCCGCGAATGCGCGCGGCGGTATCTATCGCAAGGGCGCGTTCCTCACAACCTTCGCAGAGGACAGCGCCGAGGCGGCGATTCCGCTGGACGGCTCGCCGCGTGCGATCGGGCTTTGGCGCAAGGCGGGCGAAATCCTCGGTGTCGGCAGGGATACGGGCGATACGGCCCTTTCCATCGTCGGGCGCGGCGGAGCAGAACCTGCCATGAGTGCACCGCCGATTTCGATCACGTTGAATTTCAACGGGGATACCGCGCCGGAGAAGGTCAAACAAGCGGTGACGGATGCAGGACGGCAGGTACAGCGCACGTTTGCCGAGCAGATGGAAAACTATCGACGTGAGAGGGGGAGGGGTTCTTTTGGCTGACACCTATACAACGCGCAGCGGCGATACATGGGATCTTATCGCCTACGGACAGATGGGGGATTGTCGCTATGTTGACCTGCTGATGGACGCCAATCGCATGCATGTGCATACGGGAATTTTTGCGGCGGGGACGGTGCTGGTTATTCCGCCAATTCCGACAGACGGGCGCACAAAGAATCTGCCGCCGTGGAGGAGGTAGAGTATGAAGGCGCGGCGGGCAAAGGTCAAATGCACCTATGACAATGTGGACATATCACGGGATATCGCAGCCTTTCTCAAGTCGTTCTCTGTGTGTGAGGTGCTGGGGGGAGAAGCAGACAGCGCGGAGATCACGTTGGAAGATCGGGAAGACTCACAGAAAAAGCTGGATGCAATCACATCTCTGCCCGAAGGAATGAAAGTCGCCGCCTTTATCGGAGAGGCGAAAGATTTTAACGGTGCGGATATAGATAACGAGTATTTCTGCTATCCGATCATGTATCAGGGGAAAAGCAGGTTGTGTTCTGTCGCGCACGGCGGGATGTGAACAGCGATAAGATTTATGTACATGAAGTTTGGACGGAAGACGAAATAAAGGGTATTCCCCTTCAAACCGCTGCCAAGTTTTCAAACTCCAAGCCACACGGAGGGAATACCCTTTATAAATCTATTCTAGCAGACTTTTTGAACAAAGGCAACGAATGCTCAAAAATTGTCGATGAGAACGGCGAGCCGCTAGTGGTGTACCATGGTACGCCTCTCGGTGGCTTTGACACATTCAAACGACAGCAGAACTATTTTACGTCAATGAAATGGTATGCAGACCGCTATCAAGACGAAAGTGCGAGCAGTAACTATATTTCAGATAAGCACGAAAGCCCTGCAACGAAAATGACCTATGCTGTGTTTCTCAATATCAAAAAGCTTTTTGATACAAGAAACAAGAAAGAGCGTGGCATCTTTGAAAAAGAGTTCTATCGACAGTGGGGATATGGTGCACCGCTCTCGGACAAAGGCCTTCCAGACTGGACGGATGGAGACGATCTGCAGGAGTTCTTTGAAGAAAAGGGCTATGAGTATGATGGCTTAATTTTGGATGAGGGGGGCATTCCTGATAATAACGGCGGTGTTATCTCGCGTGGCATAAGCTATGTTTCGTTCGAGCCGAATCAGGTCAAATCCGCGACGGATAATAACGGCGCGTTTTCTCCCGATGATGCGAATATCTATCATCAGAAAGATTCGCTTGACAACGACATGGCAGACAGCGATAATGAGAGCAGGATAAGTGATGCGGTTTTTCAGAAGTACCTGAACGACGGTATCATGGAGATGGTACGCGACAAGGTATCTGCTGAAATCGCAGAGCACGTCAATCTTGCTGATATGGCAGACCCTGTAAAGCGTGATGCGGCGCGTGACCGTCTGCCCTATATCAGGGAGATGCTTGTTCACTACAACGATCAGTTGGTGCAGAATAATCCGGCATACAAAAATCGTATGGCGGCGAAGATTGAGTATGCGAGGAGGTGCTTTGACAATGACCCAAGAATCCAACATGGAGATGTTCGACCGATGGACGGACACTCTGGACAAAGAGGAGTTTATGAAGCTCGGCAAGGAACTGTTTCCGGAAGCAACGGAGAAGCATCTGTCCGATCTGTTCGACGAGTCGCGCGCGGGGTATCACGAGGCATAAGCGGCGAACGCGCGGGCGCACGAGCGCATTTTGAAAAACTCTATAATGATATGCAGAAGCACCTTGAATCGCAGGGTGCTTTTTCTATGCTTAAACAGATGCTTCGTCAAGAGGTGAAGGGAGAAATCTCAAAGGAGGACGGCAAGCGTATCATCACGCTCTTTGAGAGTGCGGATGAGTCGACGTTCATGCATGAGATGGGTCACATGTTCCTGATGGATTTGGACGAGCTCACAAAGATGGACGAAGCATCTGCGAAAGAGCTTGAGACGGTCAATGCGTGGGCAGAGTGGCACGAGGGCGCAGCGGAGGAATACAAGGATACGGACTTTGTCAAGGAGTTCCGCGACTACGAGAACGCGATTCTCGCGGCGAAGAAGTCGGGCGACGTTGTTGCGGAAAAGGCGGCACTGGAGCGTTGGCGGCAGGAGCGTTTTGCCCGTGGCTTTGAGATGTATCTTTCGGAAGGAAAAGCCCCGTCTGCGGCCATGCGGAGTGTGTTCCGCCGCTTCAAGGCGTTCCTGCGTAAAATCTACAATCTCGCGAAGAATGCGGGCGCAATGCCGTCGGCAGAGGTACAGGCGGTCATGGCACGCATGATTGCAACGGAGAACGAGATCACGGAGGCAAAGCTGGACGAGCGATTCCGCCCGATTGAAAAACTCCTTGGCAAGGAGAGTGTTGAATCCCTCCTCGGTGAGACGGAGGCGGAGATCTATCAACGCTGGACGCAGGAGGCACAGGAAGAGGCAGAGGATATTCTGCGTAAGCGTGTCATGAATGACCTAAAGAAGGAGGCACGGGAGGAGTTTAACGAAAAAGTAGAGGCGGAGCGTGAGCGCAAGCGTGCTGAACTGGAAAATGATCCTGTCTATCTCGCCGAGTATGCCATGCGGCAAGGCGGCAGTACGGACGTTGTCATGAACTGGTTCCCATCCTACGCCGCCTATAAGAAGGCACGCGGGAAGCGCAAGACGCTCGAAAACGAGCTAAAGGATTACATGACCGAATATGCCCGCAAGCTTGACGAGCAGATCATGCAGGCGCATCTGTCGGATGAGAACGTGGCACGCGCCATGCAGACGCCGAAAGCGTACCATCGGCGCCTCGCTATCGAATCTGCTGCACTGCGCCGTAAAGAGCGTCTGATGCGTCTCCTCGGCGGGAATGCGCCCGAAGAGGTGAAGAAGAAAGCCGTTGCGGAGGCGAAGAAGGCAGAAAGCTCGACAAGGCGCGGGACAAAGCAGGAAGTACGCAAGGATATCCGCAGATTGCATCAGATGCGCGGTTATCCTTGAGAATGAGGTCTTCTTATCTGATAGAGAGGGTGAATACGCGGCGCTTTGTGGCAGAATGAGCGTGGGACATAAAGAATCTTCTGGTGGTGTTTGGAAAGATATCTCACAAGATCGACTCAAATTGTTCCATTTCTTGTCTGTTTTCATTTTACAATGAATCATTGATGTATGATATAGTTTTTACCATTGCTTTTTTCTCTATAAACTCGTATAATGAAAAAAAGAGGTGAGTGCTTGGCTCTGCTTCTCTATATATTGCCTTTTAAGAGGTCCTGTGAGGCCTTAAGGGAGTTTTCAATGAAATATTCGACGCGGTCATTCGAGTTTATTTTGGATGCAAAGCTTTCTTATGCCTTTCTTTCGGCGTGAGAAGGCTTTTTTGTTGAAAGGGGATGCACATGGGACAGGAGTTATCGCTCAAAGGACGTGATGTGCTCGGTCTGGAGGATTTTTCCGCCGAGGAGATCCGTCTGGTTCTCAGTACGGCACGCGAGATGAAGAATATCGTCGGGCGTGACATCAAGAAGGTGCCCGCACTGCGCGGCAAGGCGATTGTGACGCTTTTTTACGAGCCGAGCACGCGGACGCGGACGTCATTTGAACTGGCGGGAAAGTATCTGGGCGCCGATGTGGTGAACATCACGGCGAGCGCCTCGAGCATCGTGAAGGGGGAGAGCCTGCGCGACACGCTTTATACGATCGAGGCGATGGGCGTGGATGCCGTTGTCATGCGGCATAAAGCTGAGGGGGCGGCTGCCTATGCTGCAAAGGCGGTCTCTCCCGTCATCATCAATGCGGGGGACGGCGCACATGCGCATCCCTCACAGGGCCTACTTAACCTCTATACGATTGAGGAAAAGAAGGGGAAACTCGCGGGGCTGAAGGTCGCCATTCTCGGTGACGTTCTCCACAGCCGCGTGGCGCGATCTGACATTCAGGGCATGCGAAAGATGGGGATGGATGTCCATATCGCGGGACCGCGCACTCTCCTGCCGCGTTTTCTGCGTGAAGAGGAGGGCGTCACGATCCATGACCGTGTGGAGGATGCTCTTGAGGGGGCTGACGTGGTCGAGGTGCTGCGCATACAGCTCGAGCGCATGAAGGGCGGGCTGTTCCCGTCGACGCGTGAGTACGCGCGCATCTACGGGCTCAGTGAGGAGCGGCTCGCACTGGCGAAGGAGGATGCTCTCGTGCTGCATCCCGGTCCGATGAATAAGGGATGGGAGATCTCCGAGTCCGTTGCCTACGGTGTGCAGTCGCGGATCCAGGAGGAGGTCAAAAACGGGGTCGCCGTGCGGATGGCGCTCTTTACACTGGTACTGATGGGAGGGAAGGCCTGAATGCGTGCGTTGCTGCTGAAAGGGGGACGGGTGATTGATCCCGCCTCCAAACGAAATGAAGTTGCCGATGTCCTCGTCGCGGACGGTGTGATTCGCGCCGTTGGGGCAAATCTTGCCGCCGACGGCGCAGAAATTTACGATGCTGCGGGAAAGGTCGTTGTGCCCGGTCTGATCGATATGCACACGCATTTCCGCGAGCCCGGTCAGGAGGCAAAGGAGGATTTCGCCTCCGGCTCGCGCGCCGCTGCGGCAGGGGGATATACGACGATTGCGACGATGCCGAACACGCGCCCTGTCGTCGATACGGCGGCACTGGTGACGAGTCTGCAGAAGCGCGCCGAAGAGGCGGCGGTCATGCACATTCGCATCATCGGTGCTGTGACGAAGAACCAGGAGGGCAAGGAGCTGGCAGAGCTCGGCGATATGGTTGAGGCAGGGGCGGTCGCCTTCTCAGACGATGGTCATTTTGACCCGTCGGCAAAGGTTCTCCTCAGTGCATACGACTATCTTGCGCCGTTTGATAAGGCGATCATCAATCATGAGGAAGATACCTCTCTCGTAGAGGAGGGCGCAATGAATGAGGGGCATCGCAGTGCGATGCTTGGCATCAAAGGACGTCCGATTGTCGCCGAGGATATTGCCGTCGCGCGCGACATCATGCTCGCCGAGTACGCGGGTGCGCATGTCCATGTCGCCCATATCAGCTCGGCACGTGCCGTTCAGCTGGTACGCGAGGCGAAGGCGCGCGGTGTGCACGTGACGACAGAGGTCACACCGCATCATCTCACGATGACGGAGGACTGCGTCGATCCAACGGACAGCTCGACAAAGGTCAATCCGCCGCTGCGAACGGAAAAAGATACAGCGGCAATGCTGGCGGGTCTGCTCGATGGGACGATTGATATGGTCGTAACGGATCATTCACCGCACGCACGCGAGGAAAAGGATCGCGAGTACATCTATGCGCCGAGCGGCTTCCCGGGGCTTGAGACGGCACTCGGCGTGCTCATGACGGAGCTGGTTCACACGGGGAAGCTCCCGCTTGAGACGCTGATCGAGCGCATGACCTATGCGCCTGCGCGCGTCTTTCATCTCGATGCAGGGACGCTGCGCGAGGGGGCACCGGCGGATGTGACGGTCATTGATCCGGACTGCGTCTGGACGGTGGACGAGAAAAAGTTCTACACGCGGGGAAGCCACTCGCCGTTTGTTGGACGGGAACTTCGAGGAAAGGCTGTGCTGACGGTCGTGGACGGGAGTATTGTGATGAAGGACGGAGTCATAACAATATGAGAGGAAAACTGATTTTGGAGGACGGTTCGTCCTATACGGGAGAGCTGCTGGATGGCAGCGCTAAGACGGTGGGGGAGGTTGTCTTTACGACGACCATGACGGGGTATCAGGAAAGTCTGACCGACCCATCGTTCTGTGGACAGATTCTCACGATGACCTACCCGCTGATTGGAAACTATGGTACGGCAGAGAAATTTATGCAGTCCCGCCGCCCCTTTGTGCGCGGCTTTGTCATCGGTGAGCTCTGCGATGCGCCGAACAATTGGCAGTCTGAGAAGAGCTTGATTGATTTTCTCACGCAGAACAAGGTTCCGTGCCTTTATAACGTAGATACGCGAGCGGTGACGCGCCATATCCGTGCTGCGGGTTCGATGAAGGGCGTGATCGTCTCCGACGGCACGGAGCCGGATGAGATCGCTGCACTGCAGGCGGAGGAGCTGCCGCGCGATCTTGTGGCGATGGTCACAACGCCCGAAGTCTATGTCATGGAGACGGATCAGGAGTACGCGCCGCATATTGCCGCGTTGGACTTCGGTGTCAAGCGCAGCATTTTGGAAAATATCAACCGCCTTGGTGCGAAGATCACGGTACTGCCTGCGTATACGAGTGCCGAGGAGGTGCTCGCGCTGAATCCCGACGGCATTTTTTTGTCCAACGGACCGGGAGACCCGCAGGATGTGCCTGAGATCGTCGCGGAGATTCAGAAGATGGCGGGAAAGAAGCCGATCTTTGGCATCTGCCTCGGACATCAGCTGCTCGCGCTCGCCTTTGGCGCAAAGACCTATAAGATGAAGTTTGGTCATCGCGGCGGCAATCAGCCCGTTAAGAATCTGCGGATGAACCGCGTACACATCTCGGCGCAGAATCACGGCTATGCGGTTGATCCCGCCTCGCTCGAGGGGACACCGCTCGTCATTACGCATACGAACGTCAACGATGATACGGTTGAGGGGCTGCGGCATACGTCGCTGCCGATCTTCTCGGTGCAGTACCATCCCGAGGCCGCACCGGGACCCGACGATAATATGTATCTCTTTGATGAGTTCTGGGCACTGATGAAGGGGGAGTGAGAGGATGCCGCGTAAGGAAAATCTCAATAAAGTCATGGTGATCGGTTCCGGCCCCATCATCATCGGACAGGCCGCAGAGTTTGACTATGCCGGCTCACAGGCCTGCCGTGCATTGAAGGAAGACGGGCTGGAGGTCGTCCTCGTCAACAGCAACCCTGCTACCATCATGACAGACACCAATATCGCCGACCGTGTTTACATCGAGCCGCTGACGGTGGAATTCCTGACGGAGATTATTGCCAAGGAGAAGCCGGATGGCCTTCTCGCTACGCTCGGCGGACAGGCGGGACTGAACCTTGCCGTTCAGCTCGCAGAGAAGGGGATCCTGGCGGAGTACGGTGTGGAGCTCCTCGGTACGTCTCTCGATGCCATCGAGAAGGCGGAGGATCGCGAGCGCTTTAAGGAGACGATGGAGAAGCTCGGTGAGCCGATCCCGGAGAGCCTGATTGTCGAGGATGTCCACGCTGCTGTGGACTTTGCCAACACGATCGGCTACCCTGTCATCGTCCGCCCTGCCTATACCATGGGGGGTACGGGCGGCGGCATTGCGGAGAACGAGGAAGAGCTCGTCGCCATCGTTATTAAGGGCCTGAACTACTCCATGATCGGGCAGGTGCTCATCGAGCGCAGTGTCGCGGGATGGAAGGAGATCGAGTTCGAGGTCATTCGTGACGGAAACGATAACTGCATTACCGTCTGCAGTATGGAGAATTTTGACCCTGTTGGTGTCCATACGGGAGACAGTATTGTTGTTGCGCCCGCACAGACGCTGACCGATCACGAATATCAGATGCTGCGCAGCGCAAGTTTGCGGATCATCCGCGAGCTTGGCATTGAGGGCGGCTGCAACGCGCAGTACGCGCTCGATACGAAGAGCGATCAGTACTATGTTATCGAGGTGAACCCGCGCGTCAGCCGTTCCTCGGCGCTCGCGTCGAAGGCAACGGGCTACCCGATTGCCAAGGTGTCGTCGAAGATCGCCATCGGCTATACGCTGGATGAGATCGTCAACTCGGTCACGAAGAAGACGAAGGCCTGCTTTGAGCCTGCCATTGACTACTGCGTGGTGAAGTTCCCGCGTTGGCCGTTCGACAAGTTCGTCTACGCGGACCATACGCTCGGCACGCAGATGAAGGCGACGGGCGAGGTCATGTCCATTGACCGCAGTTTTGAAGGGGCCATTCTCAAGGCAGCACGTTCCCTCGAGATCGGTGTGAACCGTCTCTATCTGGAACGCTTTGCCGACTGGGATGATGAGCGCCTGGAAAAGCAGCTTGCTCTCATCAATGATGAGCGCATCTTCGTCATGGCGGAGGTGCTGCGCCGCGGCAAGCTGTCCGTGGACGATATCTCGCGCATCACGAAGGTGGACAAGTGGTTCATCCATAAACTGAAGCATATCGCCGATGTTGAGCGTCAGCTTGCAGAGGAGCCGCTCACACCGGAGCTTCTCGCTGCTGCCAAGTGGGTCGGTCTTGCCGATGTTTCCGTCGCCGAGATCACGCAGAAGACGTGCGATGAGATCCGCACGATGCGCCGCAGCAACAATATTTTGCCGTGCTATAAGATGGTGGATACCTGTGCCGCTGAGTTCGAGGCGATGACGCCGTACTACTACTCCACCTTCCGCGGGACGGAGGACGAGGTCGCCGTATCGAACAAGAAAAAGGTGATTGTGCTCGGCTCGGGGCCGATTCGCATCGGTCAGGGCGTGGAGTTTGACTATTGCTCCGTGCATTCTGTATGGGCGCTGCGCGAGATGGGCATCGAGGCCATCATCATCAACAACAATCCGGAGACGGTCAGCACGGACTTTGACATCTCCGACCGTCTCTATTTTGAGCCGTTGACGGTGGAAGATGTGCTGAACATCGCCGACAAGGAGAAGCCGGACGGCATCATTGTTCAGTTCGGCGGACAGACGGCCATCAACCTTGCAGCGGAACTGGAGCGCGCCGGTCTGCACGTTTATGGTACGTCCGTTGACGATATTGACCGCTCCGAGGATCGTGAGCGATTCGATGAGGTGCTGACAGAGACAGAGATCTCACGCCCTGAGGGCATCAGCGTGACGAATCTCGATGACGCTGTCACGGGTGCGGCGCGCATCGGCTATCCCGTCATGGTACGCCCCTCCTATGTGCTCGGCGGCCGTGCGATGGAGATCGTCTACAATGAGGAAGAACTGCGCAACTACATGAGCCGTGCCGTCAAGGTGACGCCGGATCATCCCGTGCTCGTGGATCGCTATATGCAGGGCACCGAGGTCGAGGTCGATGCCATCTCCGACGGTGTGGATGTCGTGATTCCGGGAATCATGGAGCACATCGAGCGCGCCGGCGTTCACTCGGGCGACAGTATCGCAGTCTATCCGCCGCAGACGCTGTCTGCGCGCGTGATCTACACGATCATCGACTATACGAAGCGCCTTGCCGTCGCCCTGCATGTCAAAGGGCTGCTCAATATCCAATTCGTCGTGGCGCATGACGAGGTGTTCATCATCGAGGTGAATCCGCGTTCGAGCCGTACCGTTCCATTCCTTTCGAAGATCACGAACGTCAATATGGTTCACGTTGCGACACAGGTTGCGATGGGGCATACGCTGAAGGAACTCGGCTTCCACTCGGGGCTTGTTCCGCCGCGTCCCTATGTCGCCGTCAAAGCACCCGTGTTCTCCTTTGCCAAGATGACGGACGTCGATATCTCGCTTGGCCCTGAGATGAAGTCCACGGGTGAGGTCATGGGCATTGACTATCACTATGCCCGTGCGCTCTACAAGGCGATTGTCGGGTCAGGGCTCAATGTGCCGACAAAGGGCTGTCTGCTCTTTACGGTGGCGGATAAGGATAAGGATGAGCTCAAGCAGCTCGCGAAGGCATTCTCCGAGTTCGACTTCGAGATTGCGGCGACGGAAGGTACAGCAAAGGTTATCGCGTCGCTTGGCATCGACGTCGAGGTTGTCGGCAAGGTGCATGAGCGCAGCACGGACATCATCGAGATGATCAAGAGCGGGCGCATCAGCATGGTCATCAACACGTTAACGCAGGGAAAGCACTCGGCACGCGACGGCTTTAAGATTCGCCGCGCCACGGTTGAACACGGGATTGCGTGTCTCACTTCTCTCGATACGGCTTGGGAGGTGCTCCGCGTCCTTGAGTTTATGCAGAAGCGGCGCCTCGTCTATGCACTCGCACTGCAGGACTATGTCGGCGGAGGGGATGATCTTGCCTAAGGTATGTGAGGAGGCCCGCGTTCTGCATCAGCGGAGTCCGATGGCAGGGGTCTATGATCTGACGCTTTCTGCTCCGACGATTGCCCGCAGTGCGCGGCCGGGCCAGTTCGTTGAGGTCGCTGTTCCGCATGGCGGAGCACTCCTGCGGCGTCCGCTCGGCATCGCGGAGACCTCTGCGGAGGCGGGGGAGATTCGTCTCATCTATCGCGTTGTCGGGCGTGGGACAGAGCTCCTCGCTGCGGCGGACGCGGGAGAGACGATCTCCGTACTCGGCCCTCTGGGGCGTGGCTTTAACGTCACGTATCGACATCCGCTGCTTGTCGGAGGAGGGATGGGGCTGACGCCCCTTCTCTTTTTCGCGGCGGCGCATGGCAACTCCTCCGTGTTGATGGGCGGGCGGACGAAGGCGGAGCTCTTCTGGGAGGAGCTCTTCCGCCCCCATGTCCGCACCCTTCACGCGACGACGGATGACGGTTCGTACGGGACGGAGGGCTTTGTGACAACACTTCTGCCGGAACTCTTGCAGGAGGGGGGCTATGATGCTGTCGCCGTCTGCGGCCCGCCGATCATGATGGAACGCGTCGCTCAGATGGCGGCGTCCTTTGGGCTGCCCTGTGAGGTGTCGTTGGAGCGCCGCATGGCGTGCGGCCTCGGGGCGTGCCTTTCCTGTGCCGTGGATACGAGCAGCGGACGCCGCAAGGTCTGCAAGGACGGGCCCGTGTTCTCTGCCGAGGAGGTGTACGGAAATGTCTCATAGTGCCGGGGCACGGTATGACGCGCTGCTCTGCACAAATGTTGCGGGCATCGAAATGCGGACGCCTGTGCTTGCGGCGTCCGGGACGTTCGGCTTTGGCGAGGAGTTCGCGGATTTCGTCGATCTCGCGCGTCTCGGCGGTGTGATGGTCAAGGGGACGACGCTCCTCCCGCGGCGTGGAAATGACGGGGTACGGATTGCGGAGACGCCGCAGGGGATGCTCAACTGCATCGGTCTCGAGAACCCCGGGGCAGACGTGTTCCTCCATGAGACACTGCCGCGCATCGCAGACTATGGTATGAACGTCATTGTTAATATCTCAGGCAGCTCCGTGGAGGACTATGCAGCACTCGCCGCACGACTGAATGTCGCGGGCGTCGCAGCGCTCGAGGTCAACATCTCCTGTCCGAACGTCAGGGAGGGCGGGATTGTCTTTGGCACGGATCCGCGTGCGGCGGCAGAAGTCGTGCGTGCGGTCTGCGCGGAGAGCAGACATCCCGTCATCGCCAAGCTGTCTCCGAATGTGACCAGTATCACGGAGATGGCTCTTGCTGTAGAAGATGCGGGCGCGGATGCCATATCCCTCATCAATACGCTCATCGGGATGCAGATTGATATACACCGCTGGCAGCCTGTTCTCGGCAATCGGACGGGCGGACTTTCCGGGCCTGCCGTAAAGCCGGTTGCTGTCCGTATGGTGTGGGAGGTGGCGCATGCCGTCCGTGTTCCCGTGATCGGTATGGGCGGGATTGCCTCGTGGCAGGATGCGGTGGAGTTCTTTCTTGCGGGAGCGTCTGCCGTCGCTGTCGGTACGGCGAACTTTGCCGATCCCGAAATTACGATGAAAATCTGTGACGGCCTTGGACAGTATCTGCACGATAAACAGCTATCGAATATACAGGAAATTGTCGGAAAAGCATGGCAATCGATGTATTTTTCCAATAATTTTTAGAAAAATTTGACCCAAAATCGTCGCTTTGTTCCTATGAAATCGTTTCTTTCCGCATCCTACAAGGCGTTGGGGCATTTTTGACACCTCTCCCCCAGATGTGGTATAATCTCCCCGTTGGTATGAGAGACCAAGACAATCGCGTCTGCGTTTCAGCAGATGAGGAAAGTCCGAGCTCCATAGGGCAGTGTGCTGGATAACGTCCAGCGAGGGTGACCTCAGGGACAGTGCCATAGAAATTTAAACCGCCGACATCGTCGGTAAGGGTGGAAAGGTGCGGTAAGAGCGCACCAGCGGTCGGGTGACCGGCTGGCTTCGGTAAACCCCACATGGAGCAAGACCAAATAGGGAAGGATTTCCGGCGGCCCGTCGGCCTTCCGGGTAGCGTCGCTTGAGATGCCTGGCAACAGGTGTCCCAGATAAATGATTGTCACCGCCTTTTTGGGGGCGGAACAGAACTCGGCTTATTGGTTTCTCGTAGCCAATGTAATTGTGCACTTGTGGAAGGAAGTGTTTGCTTGCGAAAGAAAATCAAGATTCTTGCGTTATCCGCTATGCTTCTCTGCTCCGCATCAATCGCGAGCGCAGAGTCATTCCAGATCGGTGATCAGGGAACGGATGTTGCCGAGATTCAAGGGCAGCTCTCCAATTATGGATACGATGTCGCTGCGGACGGTGATTTCGGTCCGGCAACGGCGGAGGCAGTCAAGGAGTTCCAAGCAGCACACGGCCTTGCTGTGGACGGTCTTGTGGGGCCGTCAACCTATGAGGCTCTTCTCGGAAAGGCGATGCCGCAGGTCAGCCGAGGCTCGAACTATTTCGTGCGCCGCATTGTTTCGGACTCCATGCAGTACCTCGGTGTCCCGTATTCGTTCGGTGGAACGACACCGGCAGGGTTCGACTGCTCCGGCTTTGTCCGCTACGTCTTCGCTAACGCAGGGATTTATCTCCCGCGTACGGCAGACGCGCAGTATGAGGTCGGCTATCCCGTCTCGTCAGCAGAGATGGTTCCCGGCGATCTCGTCTTTTTCTCCACGTATGACTATGGTCCGTCGCACGTCGGCATCTACCTCGGTGATGGCAACTTCATCAATGCCTCGTCGAGCCGTGGGGTCGCGATTGATAATCTGTACGGCGGCTATTGGGGCGCATGCTATATCGGTGCACGTCGCGTGATGTGATGATGCAGAATCTGAGAGGGGCTCAGCCCCTCTTTTTTGATAGGAGCGGTACGGATGGCTGATATTTTCTTACTCCTGCTCATCTTTCTGATGGTGTACTATGTCTTTGGCGATGAGCTGTTTCCGCGGTAGTTAATGAAGAAAAACGTTAAGGTCAGTTGCATTCTTTCCTAAATTTAGGTAAGATGAGGAGCGTGTAGAAGGTGGAAGATCGGTGGTATCTGGCGGCGCTTCTGCGCTGTCCGCAGGTGGGCAGCGTTCGTATGCAGCGGCTGCAAAAGGTCTGTCCTGCGGCAAAGGATGTATGGTCGATGACCGCCGCAGAACTGCGTGCGACAGGAGCCCTCACGGATGCTGCTGCCGACGCACTTGCGCGGCACATACAGGGGGATCCTAACCTGCCGGAACGCATCGCGGAGGACTGCCGACGCGCTGATGTGTCGATGGTGACGATGGCGGATGAATGTTATCCGCTCGTTCTGCGCGAGATCTTTGACCCACCGCTCGTGCTCTACTATCGCGGCACGCTTCTGCCCGACGCACGGCGCATCGGCATCGTTGGTGCGCGCAAATTCTCAGGCTATGGGGAGGCTGCTGCACTCGAGTTTGCGGAGCATCTCGCGGCAGCGGGAGTCACCGTTGTCAGCGGTGCGGCGCGCGGGATCGACACGCGTGCGCATCGCGGTGCACTGCGCGGCGGACGGACTGTTGCGGTTCTCGGCTGCGGCGTGGATGTTGCCTATCCGCCCGAGAACCGCCGCCTGTTGACGGAGATCGCTGCGGCGGGCGGGGCAGTCCTCTCTGAGTATGCCCCCGGGACACAGCCGCTGCCCATGTTCTTCCCTGCGCGTAACCGCATCATCAGCGGACTTGCGGAGGGGGTGCTCGTCGTTGAGGCGGCACGGCGCAGCGGCTCTCTGATCACCGCTGAGATGGCACTCAGCGAGGGCCGCGAAGTCTATGCGATTCCCGGCAGCATCTATTCGCCGCAGAGCGGCGGCTGCCATAACCTCATCCGTGCAGGGGCACGCCTGGTAGAATCTCCGCGTGAAATTCTCGAAGAGATGCATCTCGCCGCACCACAGCGGCGCTCTGCCCGCGCACAGCTGACGCCGGAAGAGGCACACGTCTATCAGGTGCTCTCCTTCGATCATGCGCTGACCATGGACGAAATCATCGACAGTCTGCCCGTGAGCACGACAACGAGCCTCCCGCTCCTTCTCCTGCAGATGCAGCTGAAGGGCGTTATCATAGAGAATGAAATGCACGCCTATCGGCGTGCCGAAAGGAACTGACGGATTGGCGACGCAAGCATCTGCCCGCAAGGCGAAAGCCGGCACAGCGAAGAAAACGAAGACAGCGAAAACGGCAGGGAAAAAACCACAGAAAAAAATTCTGGTGATTGTGGAGTCTCCTGCAAAGGCAAAGACCATCGAGCGGCACCTCGGCAAACAGTATACCGTTCGTGCGTCGATGGGACATCTGCGCGATCTGCCGAAAAGTCAGTTCGGCATTGATGTGGAACATAACTTTGAGCCGAAATACATCAATGTGCGCGGCAAAGGGGATCTGATTCGTGCGCTCAAAAAAGAGGCAAAAGATGCCGATAAAATCTATCTGGCAAGCGATCCTGACCGCGAGGGGGAAGCAATCGCTTGGCATTTGGCGCACATTCTCGGCGTTGACCCTGCGACGGACTGTCGCATCGTCTTTCATGAGATCACGAAGCCTGCGATTGAGGAGGCCGTACATCATCCGCGGCCCATTCACATGGCGCAGGTCGATGCTCAGCAGGCACGACGGATGCTGGATCGCATCGTCGGCTATCAACTGTCACCGCTCCTCTGGCGCAAGGTGCGCAAGGGGCTTTCTGCCGGACGCGTCCAGTCGGTCACAGTACGCCTGATCTGCGACCGTGAGCGCGAGATCGAGGCCTTTCAGTCCGAGGAGTACTGGACAGTCGAGGCGAAGCTGAAAAAGGAGAAGCACGCGTTTATCGCCGAGGTGACACATGCACACGGCAAGAAACTCGCTCTGCACAGCGAGGCAGCGACGAAGGCACTGACGGATGATCTGGCACAGCAGAAATTTTCCGTGCAGGAGGTCAAGCGCAGTGAGCGCAGGAAAAAAGCTGCGCCGCCCTTTACGACCAGTTCCCTGCAGCAGGATGCGGCACGTAAGCTTGGATTTACGTCGGGACGCACGATGATGATCGCCCAGCAGCTCTATGAGGGCGTCGTTCTGGGGCGTCACGGTGCGACCGGTCTCATCACCTATATGCGTACCGACTCGACGCGCATTTCAAATCTTGCCGTGGATGAGGCACGCAGTTTTCTCAGTGAAGAGTACGGGAAGGAGTATGTTCCGGCTCGTCCCAATGTCTACGCGATGGGGAAGAAGGCGCAGGACGCACACGAGGCAATCCGTCCGACGAGTATCCTGCGCACGCCCGCAGAGGTGGAGAACTACCTGAACCGCGATCAGCTCCGCCTCTATACGCTCATCTGGCAGCGGTTTGCCGCCAGTCAGATGTCTGCCGCCGTCTACGACACCATCGCGGCACAGATTGCGGCAGGGGACTATCGCCTCCGCGCGCATGGCTCAAAGCTGAAGTTCAAGGGCTATACCGCTGTCTATGTTGGGGCGGAAACAGCAAAGAAGGAGAAGGACACGCTCCTGCCCGACCTCGTGGACGGTGATCCCCTGACGTTGGGGGCGTTGAATCCAGAGCAGCACTTTACCGAGCCGCCGCCACGCTACAACGACGCGTCGATCGTCAAGACCCTCGAGGAACTGGGGATTGGGCGTCCGAGCACGTACGCGCCCATCATCGAGACCATCCAGAAGCGCGGCTATGTGGAGCGTCGAGAAAAGCAGTTCCGTCCGACGGAGTTGGGCTTCATCGTCACGGATATGCTCGAGGAGCATTTCAAGAACATTGTCGATGTCAAGTTTACGGCGAATCTGGAGGGAGAACTGGACGGCGTCGCCGACGGGTCGCTCGACAAGAATGAGCTGCTCGGCAGCTTTTACAAACCGTTTGAACAGACGCTGAAAAAGGCGGAGGATGCCATCGGTACGGTGGAACTCCCCGAGGAGGTCACCGGTATCCCCTGCGATAAGTGCGGCCGCATGATGGTGGTCAAACAGGGGCGTTTTGGCAAGTTCCTTGCGTGTCCCGGTTTCCCTGAGTGCCGCAACACAAAGTCGCTCCTGCGCGATACGGGCGTCACATGTCCCAAGTGCGGCGGGGAGATCGTCGAGCGAAAGAGTCGACGCGGGCGCGTGTTCTTCGGCTGTGACCGCTATCCCGAATGTGACTATACGACGTGGGATGAGCCCCAGAAGGAGACCTGCAAGACCTGCGGCGCATTTATGCAGAAGCATCGCTACCGTACGGGGCGTGCCATCCTGTACTGCAGCAACGAGGCGTGCCCTTCGCGCATCGGCAGCCCCATCGAAAAGGAGCTGGCGCGCCAGAAAAAGCGTGCACAGGAAGCCCTTGAAAAGGCGAAGGAGACGGACGCTGCGGCGAAGAAGCCGACAACGAAACGAAAGACAGGTGCGCGCAAGGGGACGCGCTCGTGAGTGGCGTACGCATCATCGGTGCCGGGCTTGCCGGTGCCGAGGCAGCATGGCAGGCGGCTGAAGCAGGAATTGCCGTGGAGCTTTTTGAGATGCGTCCGCTGCGTCACTCACCGGCCCACAAGACAGATGCCTTTGCGGAACTCGTCTGCAGCAACTCCCTGCGGGCGGCGGGGCTGATGAATGCCGTCGGCGTGCTCAAAGAGGAGATGCGCCGCATGAACTCCATCATCATGCAGGCGGCAGATCATACGGCTGTTCCTGCCGGCGGCGCATTGGCGGTGGATCGTGAGGCGTTCAGCGCCTATGTGACGGAGCGCATTACGCAGCATCCGCTGATTCATGTGCATCACGAGGAGATCACGGAGCTGCCGTCCACGGACGACAGCGTCCTCATCGTCGCCTCCGGACCGCTGACGGATGGACAGCTTGCGGATGCGATACGCCGCCTGCTCGGCGACGATGGGCTGTACTTCTATGATGCGGCGGCACCGCTCGTCAGCTTCTCCAGCATTGATATGAATGTGGCGTACCGCGCCTCGCGCTATGGGAAGGGCGAGCCCGCCTACATCAACTGCCCCATGAACGAAGCGGAGTACGACGCCTTCTGGCAGGCACTGACGACGGCGGAGGCGGCAGAGACGCATGATTTTGAGAAAGCGATTTTCTTCGAGGGCTGCATGCCGGTCGAGGTCATGGCATCACGCGGGCGCGATACGCTCCTTTACGGTCCGCTGAAGCCCGTCGGCCTTGAGCATCCCGTAACGGGGGAGCGTCCATACGCTGTGGTGCAACTGCGGCAGGACAACGCAGCGGGATCGATCTACAACATCGTCGGATTCCAGACCCATCTCAAGTGGCCGGAGCAACGGCGTGTTTTTCAGATGATTCCGGGGCTGGCAGCGGCGGAGTTCCTCCGCTACGGTGTGATGCACCGCAACAGCTTTATCAGCGCACCGCGGCATCTGCGTCCGACGTTCCAGTACACGGGAGATGAACGTCTGCTGTTCGCGGGGCAGATGACCGGTGTGGAGGGCTATGTCGAGTCCGCCGCATCGGGGCTTGTCGCAGGGAAAAATGCCGCGCGGCTGGTACGGGAGGAATCACCTGTCGTATTTCCCGCCAGTACCTGTCACGGCGCACTCGCACACTATATCACGACCTGTGATCCAGAACACTTTCAGCCCATGAACATCAACTTCGGGCTGCTGCCGCCGCTCGCGGACTTGCCGCGCCGCACGCGTAAGCCGGAGAAAAAAAAGATGCTGGCCGAGCGTGCATTGGAGGACTTGGAGCACTTTCTGGAAGGAGAGACACTGTGACATTTCATGCAACAACCATTGTGGCGGTCAAAAAAGATGGAAAGGTTGCCATCGCGGGCGACGGTCAGGTGACCTTCGGCGAGCGTGCAATCATGAAGGCGAACGCACGCAAGGTGCGGCGGCTCTATCATGGAAAAATCCTTGCGGGATTCGCGGGCTCGGTCGCAGACGCGTTTACTCTTTTTGAAAAATTTGAGGTCAAGCTGGAGTCGTACAGCGGCAATCTCCAACGCGCTGCCGTGGAGCTGGCGAAAGACTGGCGCACGGACAAGGTGCTGCGCAAACTGGAGGCACTTCTCCTCGTTGCGGATCAGGACAGCATCCTCATGATCTCCGGAAACGGCGAGGTCATTGAGCCGGATGGTGACTGCACGGCGATTGGTTCGGGCGGGTTCTTTGCCCTCGCGGCGGCACGTGCGCTCGTGGCGCATTCGGCGCTGGATGCACCCGCAATAGCAAAGGAGTCCCTCTCGATCGCTGCGGATATCTGCGTCTATACGAATCATCACATCACGGTGGAGGTACTGGAATCATGAGTCAGATCGGAGTCAACGAACAGACGCCGCGCGAGATCGTCGCCGAGCTCGACAAGTATATTGTCGGTCAGCACGAGGCGAAGCGCTCGGTCGCGATCGCTCTGCGCAACCGCTGGCGGAGCCGTCAGCTCGATGCGGATATGCGCGAGGACATCATTCCGAAAAACATCCTCATGATCGGCTCGACCGGCGTCGGCAAGACGGAGATTGCCCGACGTCTGGCGCGTCTCGTGCGTGCGCCCTTTCTGAAGGTGGAGGCGACCAAGTTCACCGAGGTCGGCTACGTCGGACGCGACGTGGAATCCATCGTGCGCGATCTCGTCGAGACCTCCGTGCGGATGGTGCGTCAGCAGAAGATTGAGGAAGTGGAGGACAAGGCAAAGGAGAACGCAGAGGAGCGCCTCATTGATGTCTTTGTTCCGCCGCCGAAGAAGTCGACAAATCCTCTCGGCAGCCTGTTCTCCTCACAGGAGGATGAGCCGGAGGAGAAAAAGGAAGAACCGCCGAAGTATCAGGCGGGACGTGAGTGGATGCGCAAGCGGCTGCGCTCCGGTGAGCTCGAAAATGATGTCATCGAAGTCGAGGTGGAGGAATCCGCGCGCCCGATGGGCAATATGTTTGCCGGTTCCTCCTTGGAGGGGATGAGCGACAACCTCCAGTCCATGATCGGTAAACTCGTGCCGAAAAACCGTCACAAGCGCAAGGTGACAGTCGCACAGGCACGCAAGATCTTCGCGGCCGAGGAGGCGGACAAACTCGTCGATATGGATGTTGTCGCCGAGGAGGCAGTGCGCGCTGCCGAGTACAGCGGTATCGTCTTCCTTGATGAGATTGACAAGGTCGCCGTGAGTAATGGACGCAGTGCGGGCGCCGACATCTCGCGTGAGGGCGTTCAGCGCGACATCCTGCCGATTGTAGAGGGCTCTACGGTTGTTACGAAGTATGGCCCTGTCAAGACCGATCATGTGCTCTTCATCGCGGCAGGGGCATTTCATACGGCAAAACCGTCGGACCTCATTCCCGAGCTGCAGGGGCGTTTCCCGATTCGCGTCGAGCTGAAGTCGCTCGTCAAGGAGGACTTCGAGCGCATCCTCACCGAGCCGCGCAACGCGCTCATCAAGCAGTACAGCGCGCTGCTCGGCGTGGAGGGCGTCTCTCTGCGCTTTGCAGATGATGCCGTCAGCCGCATTGCGCAGTTGGCGGAGACTGTCAATGAGCAGACGGAGGACATCGGCGCACGACGCCTCTACACGCTGCTCGAAAAACTCTTGGAGGAACTTTCCTTTGATGCACCGGATCTCACGGAGAAGGAGGTCGTCATCGACGCGGCGTATGTTGACCGTTGTCTCGCAGACATCGCCGGCGACCACGACGTATCGCGCTTTATTCTCTGATGATAGAATGCAAGAAGTACGGATAAACTCAGCCGCGCCATCACGATTGACGGACTTCACTTTATCCGTACTTCCGATAAGAACGGTTTGGATGAGTCCAGGCCGTTTTTTCTATTGCCTAAGTGTGCATTTTATGAGATAATTCAGAGTGAAAGAATCTGTGCAGGAGGTGTGTCTATGGACGAACAGGGGGGGCTCTTTGCACAGGCGGCATATCAGCCGCTCGCGGAGCGCGTTCGTCCACGCACGCTTGACGACTTTGTCGGGCAGGAGCATCTCTTAGGGCAGGGGAAGATACTGCGCCGCCTCATTGAGAGTGACCGCATCACCTCAATGATTTTCTGGGGACCGCCCGGCGTCGGCAAGACGACGCTGGCGCAGATCATCGCCGCGCACACGAAGGCGGAGTTCATCACGTTCTCTGCTGTGACGAGCGGGATCAAGGAGATCCGCACGGTGATGCAGGAGGCGGATCGCCGTCGTATGTACGGAGAGCGCATCGTCGTCTTTGTCGATGAGATCCATCGCTTTAACAAGGCGCAGCAGGATGCGTTTCTGCCATTTGTGGAGAAGGGAAGTATTGTCCTCATCGGAGCGACGACGGAAAATCCCTCCTTTGAGATCAACAACGCTCTGCTCTCGCGCTGCCGTGTCTTTGTCCTGCAGGGGCTGACGGAGGCCGACATCGAACGCCTCCTCCGCCATGCGATCGCAACGGATAGAGAGCTGTCGCAGATGCACATCCATCTGTCCGATGATGGGATCGCTGCCGTCGCCGCCTTTGCCAACGGTGACGCACGCAGTGCGCTCTCGACGCTCGAGATGCTCGTCCTCAATGCGGACGAGCAGGATGGCGAGTTGTACGTCACGGAGGAGAATCTCGCGCAGTGTATCACGCGAAAATCGCTGCTCTATGACAAGAATGGCGAGGAGCACTATAATCTCATCTCGGCACTTCACAAGTCCATGCGCAACTCAGACCCGGATGCGGCAGTTTATTGGCTCGCGCGGATGCTGGAGGCGGGGGAGGATCCGCTCTATGTGGCGCGTCGTGTGACGCGTTTTGCTGCGGAGGATGTTGGCCTTGCCGACCCGCGTGCACTGGAGCTTGCCGTCGCCGCCTATCAGGCGTGTCACTACATCGGGTATCCGGAGTGTAACGTCCATCTGACACAGGCTGTCGTCTATCTTTCGCTCGCGCCGAAATCGAACGCCATGGAGACGGCATATCTCGCGGCGGCGGCTGATGCCCGCACGATGCTCGCCGAGCCTGTGCCGCTGGTGATACGGAATGCACCGACGCGGCTGATGAAGGATCTGGATTATGGCAAGGGCTATCAGTATGCACATGATGCAGAGGAGCATATCACCAATATGCAGTGCCTTCCGGACGCGTTGGTGGGGCGTGCGTACTATCAGCCGACAGATCAGGGGATGGAGAGTCGTTTTCGGGAACGGCTGGAGTGGATCAAGGCGTGGAAGGCAGAGCATGCCCCCAAGAAGAATAATGGATAAATATGTATGACGAGGAAGGAGCTCCTGCGTTGGATGGGAAGCTGAAACTGTACGGGTTTAACAACCTGACGAAGGCGCTGAGTTTCAATATTTATGATATTTGCTATGCGAAGTCGGCACGTGAGCAGCGGGACTACATCAAGTACATTGATGAGCAGTACAACTCCGATCGTCTCACGAAGATCCTTTCGCAGGTGACCGATATGATCGGTGCGCGGATCCTGAATATTGCAAAGCAGGACTACGAGCCGCAGGGGGCGAGTGTGACGATGCTCATCGCCGAGGAGGCAGCGGTTATCTCGGGAAGCAAGAAGCCCATCAACGGAACAGCACTGACGGGAGAGACGATCCTTGCCCACCTGGACAAGAGCCACGTCACCGTACATACCTATCCTGAGTTTCATCCCGATACGAGCATTGCGACCTTTCGCGTGGATATCGACGTCGCGACCTGCGGAGAGATTACACCGCTGCAGACGCTGGACTATCTCATCAGTCAGTTCGACTCGGACATCATCACGATGGATTATCGCGTACGCGGCTTTACGCGCGATCTGCAGGGCCGCAAGCTGTTCATGGACAGCAAGATGACCTCCATCCAGGAGTTTATCAAACAGGAGACGCTGGATGAGTACGATGCTGTGGACATCAATCTCTATCAGGCAAGCCTTTTCCATACACGGATGCTGATCAAGGAGCCGCAGCTCCAAAACTACCTCTTCAATACGGATGTCGATGAGATCCCGCCCAAGACACGCCTTCTCATTAGTACGAGTCTGCGCCGCGAGATGATCGAGATCTTCAGCGGGAGAAACGTGTACTAGGTATTTGTGTGCTGGGAGATGATCGGATGCCGCTCTATAAAAAATCACTTTTGATTCTCCTGGCACTGCTCGGTGCAGTCCTGATCGGTGCGACCTACGGATACTATCGAGAGCAGGATGCTATCGCGCTCGATGCGGCGACGACCGAGCAGGTCGAGCCCCTGCGCAAGGTTACCGTCTATGTCTCGGGTGAGGTAAAGAAGCCCGGGCTGGTCACGCTGGATGAGGACAAACGCGTCGCTGATGCGGTGAATGCTGCCGGCGGTGTGATCGAGACAGCGGACGTTGACCACATCAATATGGCGGCACATCTTGAGGATGGAATGCAGGTTCGTGTGCCCATGCGTTTGCGCGATGCAGGAGAAAAGGGAGCGGCGGCATCTACCGGCAGGCAGGCGGACGGAAAGATCAATCTCAACACGGCAACCGAGAAAGAGCTGCAGGAACTGCCCGGCATCGGTCCCGCCATGTCTGCGCGTATCGTGGAGTACCGTGAGAGCAATGGCGCATTTCAGTCCATCGACGATATCAAGAAGGTGCGCGGCATTGGCGCGTCAAAATTTGAAAAACTGAAAGACCGTGTGACGCTATGAAAACGGGACAGTATCCGCTGCGTTTCCTCATGGGGCTGCTGGCGGTGTTTTGTCTCGGCATTGTCTGTGGTGCCTGCAGCGGTATTTCTCTTTCCGTGCATCGTATCTATCTTATCGCCGCCATACTGATTCTTTTTTCAGCCTCCGTTATCCTCGTTCTGAAACAGCATGAACGAACATGGATAGCTTTTGTGGGGCTTTTTTTCGTTGCGGGGATGTTTCGCTTTGCGGGGGCGTATGAGTTTCCGGCACAGGATGTATCTCGTGCGGCAGGAGAGGAGACTGCTGTCTCTGGGATCATCACGGAGATGCCGCGCGTCACGGAACGCACGGATGGGTCGTGGCAGATTCGCTATACGGTCGAAGTGCATACTCTGGGGCAAGGCGATGCAGAGCGTGCCGCGAGCGGACAGCTGCTCCTCTATGAACGAGTGGAGGAGGATACGCCGCCGCATGTGGGGCGCATTGGAGACAGAATTACGACAGAGGGTAAGATTCGCCGCCCCCATGGGTATCAAAATCCCGGACAGATAGACACGGCACTCCTCCTTCGCACGCGGGGGATCACGGCATCTCTGTCAGCGCATCGGGGAAGTGTATCCATCGTGTCCCGTGATGATGTTTCTCTATGGGAACAGTGGATGCGCCGCGCGGCAGAGATCCGTACGCACTATCTTGAGCACATGCGTGCGGTCATGCCACAGACGGATGCAGCGGCAATCTTTGCGATGCTGTTCGGCGGCTATGAGGGAATAGACCCCGCCCTGTTAGAGGCGTATACGACAACGGGGATCGTGCACATTCTGTCCGTGTCCGGTTCTCATATTAGTCTGATTGCCGCCGTGATTGCGTGGATTGCTGTGATCCTGCGTCTGCCGCGAGTGCTCAGTGCCGCTGCTGTACTTTCTGCGATTTTTTTCTATGTTTTGCTGGCGGGCATGGTACCGCCTGCCGTACGCTCCGGCATCATGGGCGGGGCCGCCTTTATCGGTCTGGTGCTCGGACGCGAGCGCGACGCGAAGTATTTGCTCCTTCTGACAGGGCTGCTGATGCTTATGGTGTCGCCGTTGCTCCTCTTTCACATCAGTTTTCAGCTGTCTTTTTTGGCGACGGCGGGACTTCTCTTCCTCGCCCCTGTTCTCGCCGCGAAGATGCATCGTCTGCCGCGCCTCGTTTCTATGGCATTTTCCATTACGATTGCCGCGCAGCTCATGGTGCTTCCTGTACTGGCATGGTATTTCAATCAGGTGTCGATCTCTGCGCTTCTCGCCAATCTCATCGTTGTGCCCATCGTTGAACTCATCATCATCATGGGACTCTTTGCCGGTATAGTCACCTATCTCCTGCCGCTCTTCGGAGGCATCCTCTTTGCCGCTGACAGCCTCCTGCTTGGCATATCGTTTGAGTTGACACGTGCCCTAGCAGCTCTTCCCCTGTCCAAGATATGGCTGCCATCGATGGGGATTTTCCCATCGGTCTGCTACTATGCGGTGATCCTGATGCTCTGTGCACCGACCGAGATGCGCAGGAAGATCCTATCGCGTCTCTTGTCATATCGCCACATTGTCGCTGTGCTGTGTCTTTCCCTCCTTGTCGGTGTGTGTGCGTGGCGTATGGTCATGCCGCGCGAGATGGCCGTACACTTCATCGATGTGGGGCAGGGGGATTGTGCCCTCGTTGTGACGCCGCACGGACATGCGATGCTCTTTGATACGGGCGGCACGCGAGACGGTGCGTTTGATGTTGGCGCACGCGTCGATGTTCCCTATCTTCTACACTACGGCGTGCGCGAAGTGGACTACATCTTTCTCTCGCATGCCCACGAAGATCATGCGGCAGGCGCGGGGGCGATTCTCTCCCGTCTGCCCGTAAAACACGTCTATACGGCGGATGAGGGACGCCATGCCTACGCCATGAGCATGCGCCTCGGTGATGCGAATCCGCTGCTCTCAAAACTCAGCCGAGCGGAGGCGGGGGAGACCTTTGTTCTGGATGGTGTTACCGTGGAGGTGCTCTATGCGCCGGCACGTGATCCATCGGACAATGCGACGGGCAACGAGGTGTCGAACGTCTACCGTATCCGCTACGGCGATGCGTCCTTCCTATTTACGGGCGATCTCGTTCGAGAGCATGAGCAGAAGATGCTGAGGGCGGGCACGGACGCCTCTGCAGTCGTTCTAAAAATCCCGCATCATGGCTCGCATACATCCAGTTCAGAGGAATTTATCCGTGCCGTTCATCCCCTGTATGCCATCTACTGTGTCGGTGCAGGGAACAGCTTCGGACATCCGCATGCCGACGTGGTGGAGCGCTATGATCGGATGGACATAAAAACGCTCCGAACGGATGAGGACGGAGCGATTGTCTTTCATACCGACGGGCATCATCTCTCGGTGGAAACCTTTGCCGAGGGGCGAATATTGCCGCATTAGGGAGGCAGTGGTAAATTCAGCCCTGTGATTTCAACGCATTTTTCCGACCCTTGGAAGAAAGTCCTCTACAGGATACCACCACGCATCTGGTTTTCCGCCTTGTTCGATTCTCTACACAAATCTAATGGATTGCATTTTATTATGGACTCCCTAGAAGAAACGACAGATTGCATATGGCGAATCTTTCCTTTATAATTAAATGGACGGATTTTATCTGTGCATGAAATGAGGTAATTATGAGCATCCGAGGTGTTGTATTCGACGTCGACGATACACTGTACGATATGGCAGAGCCTTTTTATGATGCGCTGCGAAGACTCTATGGGGAACGTGCAGAGTTTGATCTTCCTACGCTTTTTATGTCGTTTCGTCGCTACAGTGACGAACGTTTTGAGGAATCGCAGACAGGAAGGATCAGCATGGATGATCTCTATATCTATCGCATTCGTAAGACACTCGAGGAAGCGGATGTGCAGACAACGGATGCACAGGCGCTGGCATTTCAGCGCGTATACATGGGACTTCAGTATCAGATTCGACTCTCACCGACTATGGTGCGCATGCTGAATGATCTCCGTACACGGGCGAAGATAGGCATCATCACCAATGGTGAATCCACGCATCAGCGCAAAAAAATCGCATCTCTCGGCATGTCTAAGTGGATTCCGGAAGAAGCAATCATCGTTTCAGGGGATCATAAATTCCGAAAACCCGACTTGCGTATTTTTCGGCTGATGGAAGAACGTCTGGACTTGCCGGCAGCACAGCTTCTTTACGTCGGAGATGCTTTCGATCTTGATATCAAGGGGGCAGTAGATGCAGGATGGAATGCTGTCTGGTACAATCGCCGTGAGAGAAGTGTGCCGCCATGTGGTGAAGGGATTTCATTTACTGAAGTACCCTCAGAGGAGATGTTGCTGTCAGTAGTGCTGAAAGCCGTACGTGGATAAGGCTGTGATATTGATATAAACTATAGATACGAAAGCGCAGGAAATCATGTCCTGCGTTTTCCTTTCTGTTTGTTCACCATTGCCGGTAAGCAGAAGGTCATCGTTAGCAGCTGCACACGCGAAAAATTGTGCGGGTTACTACTTTAAAGAAGCACTGATCAATTCGTTCCCAGTATCTTGATGTATATTTTCTCCACGCTTTGTCAAAGTATCTGCGTCAATTTGGTGAACGTTATTTTATCAGTGATCCTTAACTCTGCTCATTTTGTATTTATACTTTTTTATTATGCGATGAACCGCAGAGATCATCTGATAACGAAAAATAATGCTTGCATTTTCCGATGAAACTTGCTAGAATACATATCGTTGTCGGGATGTGGCGCAGTTTGGTAGCGCGCATCGTTCGGGACGATGAGGCCGCAGGTTCGAACCCTGTCATCCCGACCATTTTTGCTTAGTGAAGACCAGCCGGTGGGCGGGTCTTTTTCTGTTTATGGGGCGGAGGGCTTTCGCGTGACCTACGAAGAGACGAAATGTGCCGAGGAATTTATTGACTTTATTGATACGGCGACTTCGCCCTATCATGTGGCAGGCAGGACGTGCAACGCACTGCTTGGGGCGCATCTGTCTCCTGAGGAAGGAATTTCTGCAGGGCACAGTTATTATTTTCCTCTATTTGATACGGGCGGCGTTGTCGTTTCGATTGGCGAGAATGTGCACGGACCGTTGCGCATTGTCTGTGCCCATACGGATTTTCCATGTCTGCGCGTCAAGCCGCATGCGGTGATGCATGAGCACGGCTATGGCAAGCTCAATGTGGAGGTATACGGCGGGATGATCCGCAGTACGTGGATGGATCGTCCCCTTTCCCTCGCAGGGGCTGTGGCCGTGCGCAGTGCAGATCCTCTTGTTCCGCAGATGCACTGTGTCGATTTTCGTCGCCCGCTGATGATTGTTCCGAATCTTGCGATACACATGAACCGTAAAGTGAATGAAGGGGTGGAGCTGAAGCCACAGAAGGATCTCCTGCCGCTGCTCTTCCTCGACGGTCATGAAGAAGGTGCTGACGAGGATAGACTGACTGCACTTCTCGCCGCGGAGCTGCATGTTGCTCCGGAGGAGATCTTGTCCTATGATCTGAATGCCTATCCCTGTGAGTGCGGCTGCCTGCTGGGGGCGGACAATGAGTTTCTGTCGGCGCCGCGCCTCGATAATTTGTCCTCGGTCAAGGCATGTCTTGATGCCGTGAATGACTGGGATGGCACAGAGGGGATCCGTGTCGCAGCGCTCTTTGACAATGAGGAGGTCGGCAGCCGTACGAAGCAGGGCGCAGGCTCGGCTGTGTTGGGGATGATCTTGGAGCAGGTCTATACGGCACTCGGATGCTCGCGCGAGGAGTATCTTGAGACGATATTGCAAGGATTCTGTCTCTCGGTGGATGTTGCTCATGCACTCCATCCCAATGTACCGGAGAAGGCAGATCCGACGAATCAGCCCGTGCTGAATGGAGGCGTCGTCCTGAAAGTGGCGGCGAATCAATCCTATGCAGGGGATGCCTACGGGCGTGCTGTCATAAGGACACTGTGCGAGGACGAGGAGATCCCCTATCAGTTGTTTACGAATCATTCGAATGCGCCGGGCGGGGCGACACTTGGCTCGATTCTCTCGGCACAGCTGCCCATGCGGACGGTGGATATCGGCGTCCCTGTTCTCGGGATGCACTCTGCACGCGAGACCATGGGGGCAGAGGATCAGACGGCACTTACGCGGCTTCTTTCGGCTTTTTTCTCCGCATAGGAAAGACATCCGCGGCAAGGCGTGTTATAATAGAGCACATTATGTAAAGGAATCACTGATAAAACGAGGTGATGTGTTGCGAGCAGTAGTCACGCGTGTTAAGGAGGCATCCGTCCATATTGATGGGATGCTGCATGGCCAGATCGGAACGGGCTATCTCATTTTGCTCGGTATTGCGCCGGAGGATACGGACGCCGATGCAGCGCATCTGGCAGAAAAGATCATTCATCTGCGCGTGTTCTCCGATGATACGGGAAAGATGAACCGTGCGCTCTCTGAGGTAAACGGTGCGGTATTGGTGATCTCGCAGTTTACGCTCTTTGCGGATCTCAAAAAACGACGTCCGGGGTTTTCCAAGGCGGCAAAGCCGGATGTGGCAATTCCTATGTATGAGGCGTTTATGACGCATCTAAGGGAACACGGCGTTTCTGTCGCACATGGAGAATTCGGTGCGGATATGCAGGTGGCATCGGTCAACGATGGTCCCGTGACACTCCTCTTTGATACGGATGAGGTATAGAATGAATACGAATTTGCTTCGTAAATATGCCGCTCTTGTGGTACGTGTCGGTGTGAATCTTCAGGAAGACCAACCGCTCGTTATTCATGCGCCGATCACCTGTGCAGATTTTGTCCATGCGCTCGCGGCGGATGGCTACTGTGCAGGTGCGCATGATGTTGCCGTGAACTGGCGTGATGAGGAGTTCTCACACATCCGCTTTCGTCAGGCGCCTGCGGCACGATTCCGTGAGTTCCCTGCGTGGCGAAAGACATTCTACGATGAAAGTGCGGCGCAGGGAGCGGCGTTTATCTCCATCGCTGCGGAGAACCCGGATCTCTTCTCCGATGTCGATCCGAAGCGTTTGACGGAGGCCGGGCAGACAGCAGGAAAGGCTCTGCAGGGCTATCGTGCGCGGCTGATGAGCAATCAGAATACGTGGTGCGTTGTGTCTGTCCCTACGCCTGCGTGGGCGTGCAAAGTGTTTCCGCACGAGACAGAAGAGACGGCGGTAGCGCGCCTCTGGACGGAGATTCTGCGTGCCGTGCGCGTGTCGGAGGAGTCTGATCCCGTTGCGGCATGGAAGGAGCACGTATCTGTTCTGCAGAAGACGGCAGATTTTCTGAATGCACATGATTTTTTGGAACTTCACTATCGGAACGGTCTTGGCACGGATCTCCATGTGGAACTGCCCAAGGGGCATATCTGGATGGGCGGTGCGGAACGGGCGGCATCGGGGACGATGTTCGTCGCGAATATTCCCACGGAGGAAGTCTATACCCTGCCGAAGCGAGACGGTGTGAATGGTGTTGTTGTCGCGTCGAAACCCCTGCACTATAACGGGAATCTGATCTCTGGCTTTTCGCTGACATTCCGTGCGGGGAAGGTGACGGACTACCGTGCGGAGAGCGGGGAGGAGCATCTGCGCGAGCTCTTGCAGACGGATGAGGGGGCATCCTTCCTTGGCGAGGTGGCTCTCGTGCCGCACGCGTCGCCCATCTCTGCGAGTGGTATCCTGTTCTACAATACACTCTTTGATGAGAATGCGTCCTGTCATTTGGCCTTGGGGAAGGCGTATCCGACGTGCATCAGGGGAGGAGATGGCATGACGGAGGAGGAGCTTCTCCGTCATGGAGTCAATCATTCCCTTGTTCACGAGGACTTTATGATCGGGACGGCAGATCTGTCCGTCGTCGGCAGGACGCGGGCGGGAGAGGAGATCACGATCATGGAGCACGGCAGCTTTTCCTTTTGAGAACGCCCATATCTGATTGCTTCCGATGGTTGAGGTGAAGAATATGCGGAACGATATGCAGTATGCCCTCTTTTTTCTTTCCTGTATGCTGGCATTCTGTGTTCTCTTTGCAAGAGGAGAAGCGGCGGGGCAGATACAAGACGCAGACTTTTCCTATCGAGGTATTATCCTCGGGGATACAGAGGAGTCACTCAAACAGGTATGGGGCGAGGAGGATACAGAGGGGACGCAGATGGTTCATGGGATTCATCTGCGCACGTTCACATACGGGGATGTTGTTGTCTCGACCACTGTCGCAGGAAAGAAGGTAGTGGACATCAGCCTCATGGGAGAAGCGTACCGTCTGCGGCAGGATGTGCGCTATGGTGCGACGAGCAGCTATATCTTTCGGGTGTTTGGAAAAGCACAGCGGCAGTTCATGGATGATCGTACCTGCTATGTTTATGACGATCCGATGAATGTGCACCGCCATCTCGTATTGAATCTGGATGCCGAGCACGGAGCACTGTTTTCCGCGCGGATGACCATGCTGCCGCTGACCGAGGAGGAGACAGAGGAACTCTCACATTCTCCATACAGTCCGTTTTGTGTGCAGGATCTTACGCGTGATTTCATCGAACAGAAGGAGATTGACGTGACTGCACTGCCGTCTGCTGCTCCTGTTCGTCTGGGAGGATACGGAACATGACGCATCATCTGCACATGCGTATGCTGGGGCATCGCGTCATGCGTTATGCCGGTATCACGCTTGGGTGTCTCATCGCGAGCAGCGCGATCAATCTATTTCTCGTTCCGGCACATCTGCTCACGGGCGGTGCAACCGGAATTGCGATGATTGTCTACTATCTGTTCGGACTGCCGATTGGTTTGCAGACGTTCGTCTATAACATTCCGCTGCTCTTCATGGCGTGGAAGCTGATGGGACGTGCGTATACGGTCGATATTATCATCGGTACAGCGATTTTTTCCTTTCTGCTCGATCTCACACGTCCACTCAATGCCTATGCACCAGTGAACGATATGATGCTGACAACAGTGTACGGCGGTGTATTCGCAGGACTCGGCTACGGCTTGGTGTTCCGCATGAACGGCAGTACGGGCGGATTCGACATCCTTGCAGCGATCGTGCGAAAGTACTATGATCTGCACATGGGCGGCGTGCTTTTCTCGCTCAACTGTCTCATCATGCTGATTGCCGCATTCCTCTTTGGCATGGCACCGGCGATGTTTACGCTGATCTATATGTTCATCAATGCGACGATGGTGGATAAGATCGTCGCCGGCTTCAGTCAGCGCAAGGCCGTGCTGATCGTCTCCGATCGCCATCGGGAAATCGCGGAGAGCATCATCGACAATATGCACCGTGGTGTCACATTCCTGCATGGACAGGGAGCATATACGCGCCGTGAGCGCAACGTTGTCTTCGTTTGCGTTGGGACAACGCAGGTCGGAAAATTGAAATTCATCGTCCATAATGTCGATCCTCATGCCTTCGTCATCATTATGTCGGCGAATGAGGTTATGGGGCGCGGATTTGGACGGATCAATCAAAACGATGCCGCTGCATCCGATGAAAATGCGGAAGATGAAAATGAAAGGAGATGAGTGCTCATGGAAGCGACCTATTTGCTCAACAGCGGTTTTCTCATCCGTGTGGGAGAGATTCTGCTCGTGTTCGATGCGTTTGATGATCCTGCCGGCGTACTGCCCAAGGAGATTGGGGCGCATGGGGATGCACCCTTGTATTTTTTCGCGTCACATGCACATTTTGACCACTTTAATCCGATGATTGCCGATTTTTCGCCACACACCACACGCTATATCCTCAGTGAGGACATTCGTGAGAATGCAGGAGCAGCACGGATTCCGCAGGATAAGACCACGTGGATCGGCTGTTACGATGCGTGGCAGGATGAGTGCATATCCGTGACATCATTCTCCTCTACGGATGAGGGAACATCGTTCCTCGTCGAGGTGGACGGAAAGCGTATCTTCCATGCCGGCGATTTCAACTGGTGGGATTGGACAGGGGACACCGAGGTGAACCGTAAGTTTGCCGAGAACGGTTTTCGGAAACAGATGAAACGGCTGGCAGGGCTTTCGTGTGACGTCGCATTTTTTCCCGTGGACGGGCGTCTCGGGGCATCCATGGAACGCGGTGCGAAGGTGTTCTGCGCCGAGACGAATCCGCGTGCGCTCGTTGCGATGCATTCCGTTGGATATCCCGCATGGCAGCCCTCCGCAGATTTCTTTACCAAGGGGCGAGAAATTCCTGTGTGGTCGCCCTGCACGGTGGGGGAGCGGCATAAATTTTCCAATTTTGGTTGAAATATAGGAGGGCATTCGGTAGAATGGGAAAGAAATTTTCTGTCCTTGCGCTCGTTGTTGTCGTTGTGACTGCAGTGCTTTGTATCACGCACAACGGGAATGCAGGGATGTCACTCAACAAGCTGTTACAGAATCAAAAAGGAGAACAACACACCGTGGCAAATCGCATCGCAGTTTTTACAACGAATAAGGGAACATTTGAGGTCGAACTGTTTGAGGACAAGGCACCGATCACGACGAAGAATTTCATCGATCTCGTGGAGAAGGGGTTCTATGACGGGCTGATTTTCCATCGCGTCATTGACGGATTCATGATTCAGGGTGGAGATCCAAGCGGAAACGGCACGGGTGGTCCGGGCTACACCATTCCCGATGAGTTTGACCCGTCACTCCGTCACGATGATGAGGGGATCCTCTCCATGGCAAATGCGGGGCCAAATACGGGCGGAAGTCAGTTCTTCATCACGCTCGCTGCGACGCCGTGGCTGGACGATCATCATGCCGTTTTCGGAAAGGTGATCGAGGGGATGGATGTCGTACGCGACATTGGACACACGCAGACCGGTTATGCAGACCGACCCGTGCATGATGTTGTGATCGAGAAGATCACGATCAAGTCTGCAGACGAATGAACTACACCTACCTCCTGCGGTGCGCAGACGGGAGCCTTTACGCGGGCTGGACGAACGACCTTGAGCGACGTCTTCGTGCGCATAACGACGGCAGCGGGGCAAAGTACACGCGTGCGCACCGCCCTGTTTTCCTTGCCTATGTCGAGTCCTTTGCGACGAAGGAGGAGGCGCAGCGGAGGGAATGTCAGATCAAAAAACTCCGGCATGCACAAAGAGAAGCATTAGTCCTGTCAGGCGATGAGGAGCTCACCGCACGGCTGGATGAAATCAATAAAAAAGTACACATAGAGTGAAGGAGATCATTTCATGGCAGAGAAAAAGGTCATGCTGACCGAAGATGGGTACAACAAGCTCGTTGAGAAACTCAACTATCTTAAAAGCGTTCGACGCATCGAGATTGCAGAGCGCCTGAAGGCCGCCATTGCTCTCGGTGACCTCTCCGAGAACTCTGAATATGATGATGCAAAGAATGAGCAGGCATTTCTCGAGGGCGAGATTCAGGAGCTCGAGAACAAGATTCGCAACTCCGACATCATCAAGGCGGGCGACGGCAAGACTGTGACGATGGGCAGCCGTGTGACGGTTAAGGATCTGGAGTTTGACGAGGAGGAGACGTTCCTTATCGTTGGCTCGACAGAGGCGGATCCCGATGAGGGGAAGATCTCGAACGAGTCCCCGCTCGGCGAGGCACTCCTCGGGCAGAAAATCGGGCGCACCATCAATGTGAATGCTCCCGCGGGTGTCATCCAGTACAAGATTATCGATATCAAGAAGTGAAAGGAACATTGATGGCTGAAGAACATGCATCTGCTTTGCAGGAACAGGATCTGAATGAAATGATGCGCGTCCGTCGGGAAAAGATGGATGCGTTCCGCGCCATGGGGATTGCCCCGTTTGGACATCGCTATGAGGTCACGGACTATGCGGCGGATCTGAAAAAGGAATACGATCATCTCGCCGAGGATGAGGAAGGGAAGGAAGTCCGCATCGCTGGACGACTGATGGCGATTCGCGGGCATGGCAAGGCGTCCTTCTCCACGCTGAATGACCGCACGGGGAACATTCAGGTGTACTTTAAGCTTGATGTGCTCGGCGAACAGAAGTACAAGGAAGAGTTCAAGCGTCTCGACATTGGCGATATCATCGGCATTCGCGGTGTCGTCTTTAAGACGCGGCGCGGTGAGGTGACCGTGCGTGTCGAGGACTTTGACCTCCTCGCCAAAGCACTTCGTCCTCTGCCTGAGAAGTTCCATGGACTGAAGGACGTAGATACGCGCTATCGTCAGCGCTATCTTGATCTCATGGTCAATCAGGAGGTGCGCGATACATTCCGCAAGCGCACGGCAATCCTCCAGTCGATTCGCCGCTATCTCGATGCACGCGACTTCCTTGAGGTTGAGACGCCCGTGCTCTCCACGCTCGCAGGCGGGGCAGCCGCGCGTCCCTTTATCACGCATCACAACGCGCTCGACATCGACCTCTATTTGCGTATTGCGACGGAGCTCAGTCTAAAGCGCCTGATCGTCGGCGGCTTGGATCGCGTCTACGAGATGGGGCGCATCTTCCGCAACGAGGGAATGGACGTACGGCATAACCCTGAGTTTACCTCCATTGAGATCTATCAGGCATTTGCTGACCATCGCGATCTCATGGCGATCACGGAGGGCATTGTCCGTCAGGCAGCAGAGGATGTGCTGGGGACGACGAAGATCACGTATCAGGGGGTCGAGATCGATCTTGGGCAGGTGCGCACCATCAGCATGAACGATGCCGTTCGTGAGGCGACGGGGAAGGACTTCCTCTCCTGCCACACGGTTGAAGAGGCACGCACCTTGGCGCGCGAGATTCACGTCCCGTTCGAGGAGCGTCATGGCATCGGTGGAATTCTCAATGCGGCATTTGAGGAGAAGGTCGAGGAGTCTCTGATGCAGCCGACCTTCATCACGGGACATCCGACGGAGATCTCGCCGCTCGCCAAGCGGAATGCGGACGACCCGCGCATTACGGATCGTTTTGAGTTCTTCGTCTATGGACGTGAGCTCGCCAATGGGTTCACCGAGCTGAACGACCCCATCGATCAGGAGCAGCGTTTCATGGATCAGCTCGCACAGCGTGAGGCAGGGGATGCTGAGGCACATGTTATGGATCGTGACTACGTGACGGCTCTTGAGTATGGACTTCCGCCGACGGGCGGACTGGGCATCGGCATCGACCGCCTCGTCATGCTCCTGACAGATAGTCCGTCCATCCGCGATGTGCTGCTTTTCCCGACGATGAAACCGCTTGCCGAATAACGGTAAAAACTCCTTGACAAAGGAGCACTTCATCGCATATACTTGACAAGGTTTTCGGGTAGGTGGCCGAGTGGTTAAAGGCAACAGACTGTAAATCTGTCATCTTCGGATTACGATGGTTCGAATCCATCCCTGCCCACCATCATCGGCGGCATAGCTCAGTTGGCTAGAGCATGCGGTTCATACCCGCAGTGTCCGGAGTTCAAATCTCTGTGCCGCCACCAAATGAATAAATATCCTCTCGTCTGATGATTTTCGGATGAGGGGATTTTTTATGTCATGATGTTGCATATTCAGATATTAAATTTTCTAATTATAATAAATGATTGAAGGAATCGATAAAATAAAATAGAATTATAATCTTGGAAGTGAGATGAAGATGAAACAGTATTTTGCGCATATTCGACGCGATGGCTTGAAAGAACAGCCGATGGGGGCTCATCTTCTTCGTGTTGGCAACTTGATGAAAGAAGATGCGGCGAGGATCGGACTCTCGTCGCTTGCTTATCTGATCGGCGTGCTGCATGATCTCGGCAAGTGTACGGCGAAGTTTGCAGAGTATCTTGACTGGTGCCGCAAGAATCCTGGGAATTATAGCCGTGCAGGTGATGTGGATCACTCGACGGCGGGCGGTCAGTTTCTGTTGGTACAGTATGGAAGAAAGAATGCAGATTATAGGTTTGTTGCAGAAATCGCATCGCTTGTGATTTTTTCACATCATACTGGCTTACTGAATTATTATGGACAAGATGGAAAAGATGAATCTTCTGATTTTCTTCGCCGTAACGATAAGGCGGATATACTCTCTCGGGTCGATCTCAAATATTTTTTCAGTGAAGTGATTGCGGAGGAAGAACTTAATGGAATATTTGAACAGTCGATTTATGAGATTGCCGATTTGGATGCGAAAATTGCGCGTGCCGTACATTGCCCGGATGACGAGATGAATGAAGCATATTGTTTTTACTGGGGCATGGTACACAAACTCCTGCTTAGTATGCTGGTTGACGCAGATCGCTTGGACAGCGCGGAATTTGAGCTGGATAGACCACTGACAGATAAATGGGAAACTGCTGAGATATGGGCGGATTTCTCTGATAAATTGGAGTGTAAACTTGCGGGTTTTTCTCTGCCGAAGGAACCAAAAGCAAAGAAGATTGCACAGTTGCGCAAAAAAATCAGCGATGATTGTTTGAAAGCTGCGGAGGAGGAGCCGGGAATTTTCAGGCTTTGTGTTCCCACGGGCGGAGGGAAAACGCTGGCAAGCATGCGTTTTGCCCTACAGCATGCACAGAGATATCAAAAGAAACGAATCATTGTCGTCATACCCTACACCTCGATCATCGACCAGAACGTCAAAGAAATTCGCGATATTTTCCGCGTGGATGAAGCAATTCTGGAGCATCATTCCAATGTCATTACCGAGGCGGACGGAGAAGACACAGAGAGTATGGACTGGCGTCGTATCCTGACAGAACGATGGGATGTGCCCATCATATTTACAACACAGGTGCAATTTCTCAACACACTTTTTGCTGGCGGGAACAGTTCCATTCGCAGGATGAATTCTCTGCAGGACAGCATTGTAATCTTTGACGAGATACAGACTCTTCCTGTACGATGTACTTTTCTTTTCAATGCAGCTATGAATTTTCTTAAAGATTTCTGCCGCATTACAGCGGTTCTGTGTACGGCAACCCAGCCACCTTTGGAGAAGCTAGATGTTTCAATCAATCTCAGTGACAACGCAGCCATGACCTCTGATATTAAAAAGACATTTGAAGGATTCGAAAGGGTAGATGTTGAAAATTGTTATCGTGATGGCGGGTGGTCTGCGGAGGAGATTGCCTCAGAAATCTGCAAAAGCGTGGAAGAAATCGGGGATGTACTCTGTATTGTGAATCTCACGAAAAAAGCGAAGGAAATCTATCAGGCTGTTTCGGAAAAGATACAGCTTTCAGATAAAGAGATACAAATTGTGCACCTTAGCACGAAGATGTGCTCGGCACATCGTAAAGCAACCTTAAAAGAACTTCGAAGGGCGCTTGCTGAGCGTAAAAATCATCCGGAGAAAAGACTTGTTTGCATCAGTACACAGCTGATTGAAGCGGGGGTTGATGTGTCTTTTCCCGTGGTTTATCGTGCTCTAGCAGGATTCTCCTCCATCGCGCAGGCTGCAGGGCGGTGTAATCGGCACGGGGAAATGGAGAAGGGGATAGTTCGGGTTTTTGAATGTGCCGATGAAAATCTTGATCACTTGAAAGACATTCGTCACGGGAAAAATATTGCCCGCGTTATGCTTTATGATCGAGCGGCAAATACAATTTTAAGTCCCTCAGTCATGCAGGAGTACTTTCGCAGGTTTTATGCTGGGCGTACTGGGAAAGAAATGCGCTATCCTCTAAATACTCAAAATACAATATTTGACTTATTAAGCGCTAATAGCGCAGGCGTGCAGGCTCGTATGGGACGCGGGGATAGGATCTCTTCTTATTTTAGGCAGGCATTTCGGGATGCGGGGCGTGCCTTTATCGTCATTGATTCACATACCGAAGCCGTACTTGTTCCCTATGCGGGCGGGAAGGATATGATTGTCGCGTTTGATGACAGGATTTTCGACAGGAAATCAATCGGAAAGCAGATGAAATCAGCGCAGCAATATATGGTTAACCTCTTTTCGTATGAGATAAAAGAACTCGCAGGACTTGGTGCAGTCTGGCGGACGGAGAGCGGGGTGATGGCGCTGCGGGAGGAATATTACAATGAGGCATTCGGTGTGCAGACAGAAGAGCAGGGGAATGCTTACTGCATGATTTAAGGAGGTGAACATATGAGAAATACGATTGAGTTTCAGGTCTATGGGAGGATGGCACTCTTTACCGATCCGATTACGAAGATTGGTGGCGAGCGATCCTCTTACTCGATACCGACCTATCAGGCACTGAAGGGGATTACCGAAAGTTTGTATTGGAAACCTACGTTCTACTGGGTGATCGACGAGGTGCGTGTCATGAATCGAATCACAACGCAGTCGCGTGGTGTGAAGCCGATGAAGTATAGCGGTGGTCGCAACGAACTCTCCATCTATACATATCTGAGTGATGTGTGCTATCAGGTGCGTGCGCATTTCGAGTTCAATCTGCATCGTAAGGAGCTTGCAGGAGACAGAGATGAGAATAAACATCACAATATCGCAAAGAGGATGGTGGAGCGCGGCGGACGGCGCGACATCTTCCTCGGCACGCGCGAGTGTCAGGGCTATGTCGAGCCTGTGAACTACGGAGAGGGCGTCGGATACTACGATAAAGCAGGTGAGATGCCGCTCGGCACGATGTTCCACGGATTCAACTACGTTGATGAAACGGGTGGAAATATGCTACAGGTGCGCCTTTGGCAGCCGGTAATGGAAGACGGTGTGATTCGTTTCCCGCGCCCGGAGGAATGCCGTCTTGTGCGCGACATTCGCAAGGTGAAGAGCAAGCTCTTCGATAAGAACAGCGTTACCTTTGCTGCAGATGAATGGGAGGAATTGGAAGGGGGGAGATTATGAGCTGGATGGAACAGCTGGTGCAGACCTATGATGAGAACGAGCGCTTTGCCGGCAGGGATGATGTTGAGGGTATGAAGGTTGCTTTATCTCCGATAGGGTATAGCATACATGATGCATGGCTCGAAGTAGTATTGAGAGAAAACGGAGAATTTATTGATGCATTTGAACTTCCTAAGGAAGAACGGGCGACCTCTATGCCTTGTACGCCATACCCAAGAACATCAAAAGCAGTGCCGCATCCGTTATTTGATAAAATAGCATATGTATCTAAAGATTACCATAAATTTATTGAAAACCCAAAAAAGAAAGATATGGAGTCTTATAGGGCATATAAAAAGCTTCTCACAAAGTGGGTGCAGCAAGAAGATTCTCCATTGATTGTGCGAGCAGTTTATGCATATATCAGTCAGCATGACCTAATTCATGATTTGCTTGAAAGGAAGATTGCGACAAAAAGAAAAATAACATCAAAGTTATCATCGGTCGTTCGTTTTAGGATAGAGGGGCGTATTGATCCTTGGCGAGACAAAGAGGTACAAGACTCCTATAAAAAAATATATAGTAGTTTATTCTATGAGAATGCATCCAAGTCTCTTTGTTATGGATCAGGCAAGATGATGGTAACTATTGAGAAACCTGATACCAGAGGAATTCGAACGCATGGAGATGGGACAAGGCTTATTTCTTCCAATGATGAAGACAATTTTACTTTTCGTGGACGGTTTGTTTTAGGAAAGGAATGTCTTTCAATTGGAGAAGAAACCGTTCAAAAGTCTATGAATGCATTGCGATGGCTTGTTGAGAATCAAGGAAAAAACGTTGATGGGCGTGTGTTCCTTGCATGGGGTAGAAACTCCGTGTCGATTCCTTCGGTCTTTGATGATACGGAGGGATTGATACACAAGCGCAGACCTATGGAGGCGGCGCAGCCGGATACTCTGAAAATGTGGGCTCAGAATCTGCATAAAGCGTTGGATGGCTATCGGCATGATTTTCGGCGTGCAAAGACGAGTCAGGTTAATGTCATAATCCTAGACGCAGTGACTGATAAGGGGCGGCTTTCTATCTGCTATTACGGCGAGATGGCGGGCGAGGACTTTATCGAACGAATCGAAAAATGGCATACAGCTGGTCAGTGGTATCAGCGAAATCAAGATACAAGGGACAAGAAAAATCCAGGTTGGTATCCACCTTACTTTGGAGTTCCTAGTCCACGAAAGCTGGTTTATGCATATCGTGGTGATAACATCAGTGATAAGCAGATGAAGATGGAACTTCATAGAATATTCTTCTCTATTGTCCAAGGCGTTCCATTGCCTGCAGATATGGAGCGAATGGCGTTTAGCCGAGTGGTAAAAAGGGCAATATGTGATCCATTGGAAAAATGGGAGCATCTGATTTTAGAACCTGCTTGCTCTATTATCTGCAATCGGTTGAATCGTAAAAAGGAGGTATATACTGTGGCATTGAATGAGAGAAAGACGAATCGATCATATCTGTTTGGCAGGCTGTTGGCTGTTGCCGATCAGATGGAGCGTGAAACATTCACTGCAGAGGAAAAGGGGAGTCGTATCACCAACGCAATGCGTTATATGAATATCTTTTCCTCGCGGCCGGTTTCGACATGGGAAACCATACAAAAAAAGCTTCTTCCTTATCAGGCAAAACGGGAAAAGTATGGAGGAAAAGAAATAGCGCTTATCGATGAAATTATCTCTATGTTTGATGATGGGGACTTTTGCTCGAATGCACCGTTAGAGGTTGAATTCCTTTTGGGATTATCCTGCCAACGTCATGCGTTGAGAAAAGAGCGAGAAGAGAATAAGAAGGATGCAATGAGAGAGGAGAATAAATGATGGCTACTTTGGAAAAGAAAATTGATTTTATTGGATTTATCATTGTGGATCACTCGAATCCGAATGGAGATCCGTTGAATGGGAATCAGCCTCGTACAGACTACGATGGCTATGGGGAAATGTCCGATGTATGCATTAAGCGTAAAATACGGAATCGCCTGCAGGATGCAGGAGAGAGAATTCTTATCCAGGCAGATGAACGTTCTGACGATGGCTGTGATAGTATTCGTTCTCGTGTAGAAAAACATCCAAAAGTTGGATTGATATTGGCGCAGATGAATAAGGGCAAAGGAAAAGGTCAAGGTGTGGAAAACAAAAGAGAAATGCGGCTGGAATTTGAAAGAGAAGTATGCAGAGCATGGATAGATGTTCGAACTTTTGGTCAGGTTTTTGCGTTAAAAAAGCAGGATAAGAGAAAAAACAAAGAAGAGGAATCTGAATCAACAGATACTGATGGCGTATCCGTCGGCGTGCGGGGCCCCGTAACTCTCCATACGGCAGTCAGCCTCGATCCTGTCACCATCACGAGTGTACAAATCACGAAGAGTGTCAACAATGAGCCGGGCGACAAGAAAGGCTCTGATACAATGGGCATGAAGCATCGCGTAGACTTTGGTGTGTACAAATTCCAGGGCAGCATCAATGTTCAGCTAGCGGAAAAGACAGGCTTCAGCGACGAAGATGCTGCGAAAATCAAGGAAGCTCTCTGTACAATTTTCGAGAATGATGCATCGTCCGCCCGCCCTGAGGGAAGCATGGAGATGAGCCGTTTCTATTGGATTGAGCATGCCAATAAAACCGGCTGCGCACCGAGTGCGAAGATCCACCGCAGCGTTTCGGCACAGAAAAAGGATGGAGTAGAGACACCATCACATTTGGATGACTACATCATTGACGATAGTGCGCTCTACGCTATTGACGGCATTCACATTGAGAAATATGTTGAGGGAAGCTTGGTCGAGTAATATGAGTTATGCTGAGGAAGAGTATCTGATGCTCTCGGAGATTCAGCATTATGTCTTTTGTCCTCGTCAATGGGGGCTGATTCATCTTGAGCAGCATTGGCAGGAAAATGTTCTGACCGTCGAGGGGAATGCCCTGCATGAGAGAGCACACAATGAGAACATCAAGGAAAAACGCGGAAATAAAATTATTGTACGTGGAATGCGTGTAGCATCCCCGCGCATTGGAATTTCTGGCGTCTGCGATGTTGTCGAATTCCACGCGGATCCCGCGGGAGTATCTATTCCCTCCTATCAGGGCAGTTATCGCGTCGTCCCAATAGAGTATAAGCGAGGAAGGCCCAAGGAGGGGGAGGAGGATGTACTCCAACTGACACTGCAGGCACTCTGTCTTGAGGATATGCTCATGACAGACATTCCTTTCGGATATCTGTATTATGGGGAGATTCGACGTCGGGTTAAGGTTACATTTTCAGATGAGCTAAAGGATCAGATCCCGATTCTGGTGCAGGAAATGAGGCAACATATTCGGAGCGGCCATACCCCGCGTGTAAAGAGGCGAAAAGGCTGTACGAACTGCTCTCTGAACAATGTCTGTGTACCAAAGCTGAATCGTCTCGGATCTGCGAAGAATTATCTTGAGAGGAGGCTGGCAGAAGGATGAAGCCTCTTTTGAATACGCTTTTTGTCAATCAAGATGAAGCATATCTTGCGTTGGATGGCGGGAATGTCGTGGTCTTGCGTGATGATCGTGAACTGGCCCGCTTTCCACTGCATAATTTTGAGCAGATTACAACCTTTGGCTATACAGGAGCAAGCCCTGCGCTTATGCGCAAATGTGCGGAGGATAATATTGCCATGACCTTTATGAGTCCGGAGGGGAGATTTCAGGCTCGCGTGATCGGCAAAATGAATGGCAACGTACTTCTGCGCAGGGAACAGTATCGGAGAGCAGATGATGCATCTTCCAGCCTCGCCATGGCGAAGAACTTTATCCTCGGTAAGATTTATAATGCCCGTTGGATAGTTGAGCGAACACGCAGAGACTATGCCATGCGAATTGATGCAGAGAAATTCCAGACAGTCAGTGAATTTCTTCAAATTTCTTGCCATGAGGCAATGTGTACATCTGACTTGGAGGAACTTCGCGGGATTGAGGGAAAGGCTGCCGTCAGCTATTTCTCTGTGATCGATGATATGATTCTCAAACAGAAGGAGGACTTCTTTTTCACTGAGCGTAACCGCAGACCGCCGCTGGACAATATGAACTGTCTCTTATCTTTCCTCTATGCCCTCCTCATGAATGATGTAGGGGCGGCGCTTGAAGGGGTAGGATTGGACTCCTATGTCGGTTTCCTCCACCGAGATCGTCCTGGCAGACAGTCACTCGCACTGGATCTCATGGAGGAACTGCGTCCAATGGCGGATCGCACAGCATTTTCCATGGTTAATACAAAAAAGATCAGCGGCAAGGACTTTCGGTTAGAAGAAGGGGGTGCTGTATATCTGACCGATGATGGGCGAAAAAAGATTTTAGAAGCATGGCATTCGCACAAAGAGGGGATGATCACACATCCTTTTCTCGAGGAAAAAATCAAATGGGGGCTTGTACCTCATGTGCAGGCAACACTGCTTGCTCGTCACCTGCGCGGTGACCTTGATGCCTATCCGTCGTTTCTGTGGAAGTAGGGACTTGCAATGTACGTCTTAATCACCTATGATATTCGTACTGTTGATGCTGATGGGCGTAGAAGGCTGCGGCAGGTCGCCCGTAAATGCAGAGCTTATGGACAGCGTGTGCAGAACTCTGTCTTCGAATGTAAGGTCGACCCGACCCAGTGTAAGCAGCTGGAACTGGCGTTGCTTGATATTATTGATCTGCAGGAAGACAGTCTTCGGTTTTACTACCTTGGTAAAGACAAAGGTCCGAAAGTGACGCATTATGGCGTGAAAGAATCCTACGATTTGGAAGCAGCTATTATCATCTGAGCATTTTGCATGAGTGCGAAGGTGGAGTGAACAGAAAATGATATAAAAAAACCTAGGTGCTAGCAGCACACGATAGGAGCATGTGCTGCTCAGACATCGAGAAAATCATATTTGTGGCGAGTAATACCCATAAATATGTGGCAAAAGAGGGAAGTCGTAACTTCTTTTGCCGTCGCGCCCCGCACGGGGCGCGTGGATTGAAACTTATCTCTATCACGACAAGAAGAACGGAAGCCGCAGTCGCGCCCCGCACGGGGCGCGTGGATTGAAACAACCAAGACCGCATCCCGTACATCGCCCTGCGCGGTCGCGCCCCGCACGGGGCGCGTGGATTGAAACTCTGAGCGGATTCTGAGTGATACAAAAGCCCTGCGTCGCGCCCCGCACGGGGCGCGTGGATTGAAACATCAGTAATTCGGAGGATGAGGAGATGCTGAGAGGTCGCGCCCCGCACGGGGCGCGTGGATTGAAACGTAGGTTATCGTGAACTGATTAACCCTCGAATAAGGTCGCGCCCCGCACGGGGCGCGTGGATTGAAACTTGATGTCTGCCTCAGTCATGCCTTTTATCATGCGTCGCGCCCCGCACGGGGCGCGTGGATTGAAACCGGCAGGTGTCCTCGTGGATGCCGCGTGCTCTGAGTCGCGCCCCGCACGGGGCGCGTGGATTGAAACCGCTGAGTGTCTGAACCTCGGTGATGGTGACGGGGTCGCGCCCCGCACGGGGCGCGTGGATTGAAACGTCAAGAAATGTGTAGATGATGCCGAATACGGCGTCGCGCCCCGCACGGGGCGCGTGGATTGAAACCCCGCGTGGAGCGTGCCGTTGAAAAGGCGGAACGTCGCGCCCCGCACGGGGCGCGTGGATTGAAACCTGAGGTCGTGGAGGTGGAGCAGTACACCGCAGGTCGCGCCCCGCACGGGGCGCGTGGATTGAAACACACTGAGCAACGGCACAAAACAGCAGGATATAAGTCGCGCCC